>ENA-UOOE01000334-UOOE01000334.1-fermentation-metagenome-genome-assembly--contig:-NODE-334-length-48029-cov-53.627236_pt1 | contig 48029 bp, 43 predicted proteins | sample MGYA00245776_ERZ724021 | MGnify/ENA primary metagenome ERZ724021 (study PRJEB28704, sample SAMN03018321) | fermentation metagenome | biome: anthropogenic terrestrial biome; feature: soil; material... | reverse complement strand
TGATTTTTTACCGACTGGAACAAGGGACCGTTTATATCATCCGCGTCCTGTACGGCAAGCACAATTACATGAAGCTGCTGTTCGGGGAGCAGCCGCCACAGACGCCCAACAACTGAATCTGTCAATCCGTAAGCAGCGCCGTATGGGGAAACCTGTACGGCGCTTTCTATCGCTCCGGTTCCTGTTCCCGATGTCCGGATTTCTCCGACCGGGCAAGCTCGTCGGCGGTCTTGCGGATTTTTTCCACGGCTTGAATATCCGCGCGCATGGATTTCATTTGCTGATAGAGTGCCTTTTCATTGACGGTCAGGCTCTCCGCTTCAGTCCGCCATTCCTTCGGCGTAATCCTCTCGCCGGACGCTTTCAGCCCGTCCAGATACCGCGCGGCGGCGTCATACAGAAGCAATTCCGCCCTGTGCGCATCCTGAAACTTTTCCCGCGCTCTCGGTTTCAGAGCGGCAAGGCGCTGATGGGAAACCCTGTTTTCGGAATACTGCTTCCACATGGCGAGCTTTTCCTTCAGTTGGTCGATCTGCCGCCCGATGGCCGCAATCTCGCCGCGCAGGGTGTAATACTGCGTCTGCATGGCGGTGACTTTCGTGTGAAGCTCCGGCATGGATGAAATGCCGTTTTCCTGCAAAAAGTTGAACAGGGCGGCGCTCTCTTTGAGAGCTTTCACTTTGCCGTAACGGGTCGTCGGTTTTGCTGCGGCCTGCGCCTGTTGAAGCTGCTCCCAAACGCTCCGCTTTTCTTCGGATTGGGCGGCCTGCTTCTTTGTCCAGTTGTAAAGCCGGGTGATCCGGGCCTTGATTTCTTTGAGAAGCCGGTTCTGCGCGGCGATCTCCCGGTTGACCGCGCCCTTCTCGGTGGGGAGGCCCCGGTGCTCCATCTGCGTAGCCGCGACGCCCATGTGAACGGTGGGCACCTTCTGGATGCCCTGCCGGGCGTAACTGCGGTGGTCGATACGCTGCGGCAGGCCTTTGTGATACAACATGGCATTGGCATATCTGGCCCACTGTTTCCGCCATACTTCGGCCTTCCCCGGATCGTTCCAGTCGGTGGTATTGACCCTGTGGCTTTTGAAACCGCCGCCGGGGAGCCGGATGCGCCGGCCGCGTCCGTCGAGGTCGTATTCCTTCCGGCATTTCGCGCCCCATTCGCCGTTCTCTTTCAGCGGGCGGAGAGTAAGCATGATATGGGCGTGCGGGTTGCCGTCGCTCTTGTCGTGGATGGAAAAATCCGCGCACATGCCGGAGGAAACAAAAGTGTCCCGGACATAGGCGCGGACAAGCCGGATTTGCGACTGCCGGTCAAGCTCGTTCGGCAGAGCAATTTCAATTTCGCGGGCAAGCTGGGCATTGCGGCTTTTCTCGGCTTTCTCCACGCTGTTCCAGAGGGTGGAGCGGTTGGAAAACTCCGGCGGGGCATGAGCTGGAAGAAGAATTCCCGAATGCACCACGCCGCCTTTTTTCGTATAATCGTGCGTGATGCCGTCCCAATCGTTTATGAGTTTTTCGCCGCTTCGGTAAGCGGCTGCGGCAATGGCGCTCCGGCCCTGACTGCGTTTGATGATTTTGATGCTGTAATGGTAGATCGCCGTGATTCCTCTGGCCCCCTTTCGATGGATAGATGGATATAATAAAACCTCATGACGCGTTGGATTCTCCGCAGAGAATGCGATGCGGCATAAGGTTGCGCAAAGAGTTTGGGGAGCGCAGCTCCCCATCGCGTCCGAAGGACGCAACGCAGGGCTCCCGGCAAAGCCAGCGCAGCGGGTTTGCTGGGAAAAGGAGGAACAAGGGAGCGTGTGAAATCCTCGCCGTTCGGCGGGGATGGAACGAAGCGGACTTTGCGACGACGCGCGCACGGCACCCGTCAGGGTGTATAAGTGCGCCCTTCGGGACTGGCGGCTACTCCGTGCCCTCGTTGGAGCGCCGTAATGTTTGCAGAAATGCCTTGACCTGCTCGCCCGATATAGGGGCGGTTTCGGGAAAGACGGATTCCAGAATGGCCCCGCGTTCAATAAGTTTATGTGTCCGCGCTTTGCGTTCCGCGTCGGCTTTCCGGTTCAGCAGGATTTTCTGCCGGTTTTCAAGCCGGCGGATTTTTTCACGAATGGCTTCTTGCTCCTGCTTTGATGTTGACATGACTTTCATCACTCCATCCACTTTTTCTTTTCAAAGTAGCGCCTGAGGTTTTTCACGCCCTTCCTAACAGAATTGCAAACGACGCTGCCGGTCACTCCCTCGGCACGGGCAATGTCCACTTTTTTCATGCCGAGAATGTAATGCGCATAAACGCGCCGCGCCTGAATGGGCGGCAGATGGTCAAGAGCTTCGTAAAGCTGTTGCATTGAAATCTTTTGCATGAGGATTTCTTCCGGCGACGGTTCCCGGTGAAGCATGTCGTTTTCAATTCCGTCGCCGTTATCAATATTTGATTGTTACCCTGTTGATTTTCTGAAGAAGGTTACATATAATAGGAGCAAGGAATGCATTGATTTCAATGCATCGCAGAAAGGAGCATCACAATGGAACTTGCGAAGATTACCACGCGCGGGCAAATCACGATTCCGGTTGCAATACGGAAAAAGCTGGGCGTCAAAGACGGCGATAAAGTTATTTTCATGGAGGAAAACGGGCGCATCATCATGGAGAATGCCTCTATGGTCGCATTGAAAAACGCCCAGGATGCTTTTGCGGGTGTAGCGGAAAAACTGGGCTTGAAAAATGAGGAGGATGTCGTAAATCTGGTGAAGGAAGTCCGCAGGGAAACATGGGAGGAAAAACATGCGCGTCATGATTGACACCAACGTTCTCCTGTCCGCTCTGCTGTTCCCAAGCCGACAGATGAACACGCTGATAGAAAAAATTACGACGGAGCATCAGCTTGTTCTTTCATCTTATGTCGTTGATGAACTGATGAATGTAACACGCCGGAAATTTAAAGGGAAGGAGAAAGAAGGATGCTCTCTTAAAAATACGAGACTCTAAGAGAATTAATCATGAGCATCCAGAGGCTGAATATTTGGCCAGTGAGATGTTGAAGAAGCATTTCGGTTGAACCAACGTCGTGAAATCCATTAAGGAGGAATACTTGTGCCGGAAAATAAGAGCATTTTTTGTGGCATGGCAAAGAAGGTGCAGATTGTATCAAACAACATCTGTTACGGTCTTTTTCCCCAGCCAGATGATGAGGTGGAGCAGCATCTGTCCATCACCGCAGACGGCAGAGTGTTCTTCTCATCTTATGCTTACGGAAATGGCGACAAGTACATAAAGTCCCGTTCAAGGAACTTCAAAATCGATGCCGAGAAAGCTGCGTATATCCTGAACATGGTGGGTAGCTATTTTTCAGATGAATACGATATTTCTTTCGTCACCGATGTCGGCGATTGGGAAATGACACTCACCAACGATGAAAATGCTGTATATCATTTCAGAGGCTCTCTGTGTTCCGGCTGCACTGATGAGCTTGATAATATATCAAACATAATCCGCATTACCCTTGATATGCCGGAACTGCTCGTTTTTGACGGGTGCTCGAACGCGGATAGAATTGAACGAATAGCTGTGAACTACCATCGAGTGACAAAGATAAAGCCCGGTGTGCTCCCTGAAGGGGCGACGTGGGAATACACCACCTGGGATTACAGCGAGCAGCTTATCATTGACCGAAAGGCTGAAACGCTGGAACATATTCAGAATATCGGCAGCGGTTGTCAGGTTTCACGAAAATATCATATCGAGGATGGGATCACATCACTGTTAGATGATTTCGATGCTGATGTATTCTTCGCCCATACAGAAGGAAATCCTCCCGATGTTATCCACAATCCCCTCGAAACAAAAGATTACAGGATTACCATCGATTATCTGTACGGTGAACAAAAGGTGCTGACCGGGTCCTTTGATAAGAACGGGCTTCCGGATGATTTCTCTGCTTTCGCTGAAACCGTGTTTAATTTTATGCGCTTTTACGGTATGGGCGAAATACTCGACCCATCTGTGCATGATAAGGCTCTGCGCAAACAATCTGATTTGATTTTCTGTAATGTGCAGTTTGATGAGTACGGAAAGACATACTGCTATCTGACAGACGATGACACGCTGGATGCAGAGGATTATGTCGTTGTTCCTGTCGGAAAAGACAACCATGAATCCATCGCAAAAATAGAAAGCATTGAGTATCATCCAGCCGAGGAAGCTCCGTTCCCGATAGATAGAATCAAAAAAATCATCCGTAAAGCGGACAGGACTGAGGACAGCGAAGATTCCATCGTTCTGCCGGAGGGCACGGTGGTTATGGGGAGCGAGCCTCTTGCCGGTATAAGTGCTGCCTCTTGGCGAGCCAAGCTCGGTGAGAAATACACCGATGAGGAATTGGCATCCGCTCTCGCTGGGGCATGGAATAAAAGTGGCTGGCTTGGACATGACCTCGATGACGATGATTGCACGCCTGAAATTAAAGCAGCATATGAGGAGTGGTCTGCACTGGAGCAGGAGCTCATTCAGAAGGTCGCATTACGCATAAACCGCAAATGCGAGACACCGTACAGTAAGCTGGTAACACCTTTTATGAAGCAAAACGGATATAGAGATGGCGGAGGTTGGTGGGTTAAAGAAGAAGTATAGAGGAGTTGTCTATGGCAGAAACAATAGCAAAGTATCATCATTTGATTCCGCAAGTCTATAGGTCGGCATGGGCACAAGGGAGCGGCACGCTTAAAGCCGAATTTGTAGATAATCGTGAAGTGATTGTACAAAGGAATAAAGAAAATATCGCAGGAATTACTAACTTTCATTCCATTTAAGCAGGTATGCCCCTGTGCAAGCAGAGTGATACAGATTTATTTTTTGCACCGCTTAAATCGAGTTTCCAATCTGGTGCTCAACGGCGAGATGGACTCCAAAGACGCGAATGCCATTATTTATGCCTGCAACACAACGCTTTCCACGATCCGCGTAGACGAGCAGGAAAAACGGCTTGACGAGTTGGAAAAGCTCATAAAGGAGTATCAGATGACCGGATTTATGAAACGGATAGAAGACCTGAAAGCAGAACTGAAGCCCCTGTAGCCGGGCCTGTGCTGGGTACTTTTGGACAAAAAGGAGTCCCCGGAAGTCCGCACCGCTGCTGGATTTTCCGGGGATTTTTGTATGGTGGACGTTACAGGACTCGAACCTGTGACCTTTCGCACGTCAAGCGAACGCTCTAGCCAGCTGAGCTAAACGTCCAAAATTTAAGACTTCATTATTATACCGTATCGGCCGCCGAAAATCAAGGAAAAGCTGCAAAAAGTTCTAACATTGTCATTTCCATGTCCATCGGGAGCGTCAACTGTTGAAATTTTCGCTCGAATCTGCTATGCTCGAAGCGCTTTTGAATTCGTTTCACAACTTCATTCTAAAGCAAAAAGCCGAAGCAGCCAACCCCTTTCGGGATGGCTGCTCCGACTTTTTTTCGGGCCGTTTTGCCACAGCCCCTTTCTCAATAATTTTGGCGATATCTTCCAATTGGAGTGAAAACGGGCCGGGTTTACGTTACGCCTTGATGGCGCCGTTCGTCAGGCCGCTGACGATGTACTTCTGCATGAAGATGAAAATCAGGATGACGGGGAAAATGGCGATGATTCCAAACGCCATGGTCGAGTTCCATAGGGTCTGGTACTGCTGGACGTAATTGTAGATACTGGAGGTTATCGGGCGCATGGTTGGGTCCGTCATGAAAGTCAGGCCGTAAATCAGGTCGCCCCACGCGTAGACGAAGGAGAAAACGGCGGCCACAACTACGCCGGGGCGGGCGATGGGCAGCATAATTCTGAAAAAAGAATTCAGAGGCCCGCAGCCGTCAATTTCCGCTGCCTCGTCAAGCTCTTTGGGAATCGAGACGAAATAACTGCGCAGGATGATGACCGAGAATGGAAGCCCGATGGTCGCGTCCGCCAGAATGGGGGCGAAGTAGTTGTTGAGGAGCTGCATGCCCGAAAAGGCGATATACAGGGAGGTCAGCACCAGTGTGGAGGGGAGCATTTGGGTAATCAGAAAAGTCAGGATAAAAGCCTTTTTCATTTTAAAGCGGAAACGGGCCAGCCCGTACGCCGCCGGGATGGACAGCACCGTTGCAATCAGCATGGCCCCCACTGAAATAATCAGGCTGTTTTTAAACCCCCTCAGCGTGTCGCTGGAAGCGGAAAGCTGTTTCTGGAATGCTTCGAGCGTGAGGTTGCGGGGCCAGAGCGGCGTGGGGACTTCAAAAATCTCCACCTGAGTTTTCAGGGCCGTGACCAGCATCCAGTACAGCGGAAACAGAAAAATGATGAAAATTACCAGGCCAACCACAAAAAATATGATTTTTTGCCGCCGTTCCCTTTTCATTGTTACATCTCCTCATCGCTGTTAATCGTTTTCAGGTAAAAAATCCCGACGCACAGGAGGATGGCAAACAGAACGTTTGCCGCCGCCGCGCCCTTGCTGAACAGGAACTGCTCGAAGGAGAGCCGGTAGGCATAGGTGGAAACCAGTTCCGTGGAATTTACCGGCCCGCCCTTCGTCATCACCCAGACCAGGTCGAACACCTTGAAGGTATAGACGAAGCCGAGCGTCAGGACGGAGATGATGGCGGGCTTTATCATGGGGATCGTGATATAGAACAGCTTCTGGAACCAGCTTGCACCGTCCAGATTCGCGCTTTCGTAAATATCCTCCGGGACGGTCGTCAGGCCGGTCAAAATCAGCATCATGTTGAACGGAATGCCGATCCAGATATTCGCAATCACAATGGCGACCATGGCCGAGTCCGGGTGGAGCAGCCATTCGAGCGGCTGCGAGATAAAGTGCAGCGCCATCAGCATCTGGTTTGCGATGCCGCCGCTCCGGGCGAAAATGAATTTAAACAGAAGTCCGGCCACCGTGACCGGCAGCAGCCAAGACACCATAATGGCCCCGCGAAAAAAATTGCAACCCGGAAATTTTTTATTGAACAGCAGAGCCAGGGCAAACCCGATGATAAATTGGAAAAAGATTGACGCGACCGTAAAAATCAGAGTGTTTCCGATGGATTTGGTCAGAATCGAATCCGGCGCTCCAAAAAGTTCCGCGTAATTCTGAAAACCGATGAATTTTTGCTGGGATGCGTCGGCGAAGGTATAGACGTTGACGTTCTTAAAGCTGAGCAGGATGTTTTGTATGATCGGAATACCGATAAAGATGACCATATAGACCAGTGCCGGCAGGGTGAACGCGAACCCCAGATAAGTGCCGGACCTTAATTTTTTGGTCTTTTTCTTCATAGGCCAGGACTCCCTTTCCGTTTATCATTTGGAAGGGAGCAGTTGTGTTCTGCAACTGCTCCCTTCAGGTGCCGGATCCTTATGTCGCTTATTTAATTGCGTCCACGGCTTTCTGAGTGTCTTCCGCAGCCTGCTGGGGCGTTTTGGCGCCGGTCATCGCCTGCTGCACCCCGTTCTGGATGGCGGTGGAATACTGCGGCCATTGCGGAGAAGGGCCTCTCGGAATCGAAGTCGAAAGCTGCTTGATAAATGCAGCCTGAATCGGGTCTCCGGTCCAATAGGAATCTTTCGCGGCTTCTGTTTTCGGCGGGAACGACCCGTACGCCTTCATGGCTTCGACCATCACGTCGGTCTTGTCGTAGTATTTCATAAACGCGACCGCGCCGTCGCTGTTGTCCTTTTTAATCACGCCGATGTTTTCTCCGCCGAGGATGGAGGTCGCCTGCTTGGCGTCCTTGTTCCGCTTCGGCAGAACGGTCACGCCGTATTTCAGCTGGGGCGCGCTCTTTTTAATCACGGGAATCTGCCACGGGCCGTTCTGCTCCATGGCAAGGTTGCCGGCCATAAAGTTGTTGTTCACGTCGGACTGTGTCCAGTTTACGGCCTCTTTGGCCCAGGAGCCGTCCTTGATCATGTCCTGCATCAGCTTAAAAGCATCCGCGCCGGCCTTGACATTGGTATAGCTGCCGCCGGCCGTATAAATCCACTGCAGGCACTGGAACGTCCCTTCGTCTGTGTTCGTCGCCGCGTTTCCAAACCCGTAGACGCCGTTCTTCGTCAGCTTTTTCGCCATCGCGTGGAACTCGTCCCACGTGGTGTTCTCATCCGGGTATTTTACGCTGGCCTTGTCAAACAGGTCCTTGTTGTAAAGAAGGGCTGTGCAGTTGGTCGCAAACGGAATTCCATAGTGCTTCCCATCCATCATGGTCGACTTCATCGGCCCTTCGATATAGTCGTCCCATTTGATGCCCGCGTCGGAAACATCTTGGAACAGGCCCATCGAAATAAACGAGGCCATGCTGCATCCATCCAAAATCACAAGGTCTGGCAACTGGTTGGACGCCTTGGCCAGCGTCAGCTGTTTCTGGTAATCGGCGAACGGGACGTACACGTGCGACGCCTTGTACTCTTTCTGGGACGAATTGAAGCCGGAAATCAGCTTCTGCATCATCTCTTTCTGGGCATCCGTTTCAAAATAGTCCCAAATGACGACGTTTTTGGAGCCGCCGCCCGCTTCAGAAACGGCGGCTTTTCCGGATGACCCCGCCGAAGACTGCCCGGCGGTTTTCTGGGCGCAGCCTGCAAACGAAGCGACCATTACGGCACCGCACAGCAATGCAGCCAAAATGTTCTTTTTCATTTGATTTCCTCCCAAACTCTAAATTGTAGGTATTTGAAATCCACCCTGAATCGGCGGACAAATGCGCCTTTTGAAGAGAAGCATGGGAAAGCCTTATTTAACGTTTAAGTAATCCGCAATAAAAAAATCGACGGCCTTCTGTCTTCAAACTTGTAGAAAACTTCTAAAAACTTTAGCACAACTCTCTTATACCATAGGGCCGGGCAAAAGTAAATTTTAAAATCCAGCGGATATACGAGATTACGTCGCTCAGGCATCTGTTTTCTTTTGATTCCGCAGGATTGCTTACTTTTCGTTAAACTGTGTAAAATCATTGAGAAAATAAGAACGGAACAGGCATAAAGGCACAAAATCACGAATCCGATATTTTTGCGACAGAGCCGCGCTCGATAAGCCGGCAGGGCATTTTGCAGTGAATCGGGCCGTTTTCAGCCCCGCCGATCCGGTCAATCAGGATTTTGGCCGACATCCGGCCGATATCCGAAAGCGGGGGCTCGACGGTCGAAAGCTGCGGAAGATACGCCCGGCTGATTTCGCGGTTATCGAACCCGATCAGGGAAACGTCTTTCCCGACCCGGAGGCCGCGCTCCGCGCAGTAATCGTAAATTCCGCACGCCATGATGTCGTTCTGGGAGACGATGGCGGTCGCGCCCGCTTCCATCAGCCGGCCGCCGAAGCGATAGCCGGATTCTCTGCCCCAGTCGCCGAAATAGGTGAAGCGGTTGTCGTAAAGAAGGCCGTGCTCAAACAGGCAGCGCTGAAACCCGCGCAGGCGTTCCTGCGTGTGAAAGCTGCTGTAGGGGCCGCAGATGATGCCGATTTTCCGGTGGCTGTTCTGAATCAGCAGCGACGTGGCGTCATACTCCGCCTTTTCGTCGTCGTAGATCACGAAAGGGTAGGAGGGATCGGAGGCGAAGCAGTACGCGTAGACGAACGGAAGGCTCAGGTTCTGCGGAAGGTACGGGATTTTCCGGCAGTGGTAGCCGATGTAGATAATGCCCTCCACCTGCTTGGAAAGAAGCGAAAAGACTGCTTCGTCCAGCAGGCGCCTGTGCTTTTCCGTATCGGTAAAATCGTTGTTGTACCGCTTAAACAGCCGCATGTTCTCCATAATCATTTCAAAACCGCGGGATTCGCTGAAGGCCTCGATGCCGTCCACGATTTCCGGCGTGTTGAAGACCGTGAGGTCTTCAGTGATGATGCCGATGGTGTTGGAGTGTCTCCGCTTCAGGCTTTTTGCCAGGGTATTCGGGGTATAGTGGAGCTTTTCGGCCAGGCCTTTGATTTGCCGGGCCTTCGCCTCGCTGGCGCCGCCTTTTCCGTTCAGCACGTTGGAGACCGTGGCGGGGGTCACATGCGCCAGCTTTGCAATTTCCTTAATCGTTATCATCCGGTCCACCTCTCTGGGCTCGCTTTTTACCAATTCATTATAGCATAAGCCGTTTCACGAAAACATCCTGCCTTTTCCGAATTTTCATGCGGATTTTTCATCAAATCGATAAAATACGGTGGACGCTTCAGAAAAGTTTTGTATGCTTTATAAAAGAAAGCATACCGGAGAAAGCGAGAGCTTGCGCGACTTATCTTTGAAGAATCCTCTTTTAAAAGGCTTTGAAACAAGAAAACGCCTATGGTATACTAAATTCCTGAAGAGGCAAACGGGATATTTTTTGCCAGATTAATTAAACGATTAATTTAAAAGGCCTGAAAGGAAGTATCTTAATGGACAACGGCAGGCTGTTTTCCTTGCCTTTAAAAAATATTCGGATTCAGGACGGCTGCTGGGACAAATATATCCGTCTGGTCCCGGAAGTGGTGATTCCCTACCAGTGGAAAATTTTGAACGACCGGGTTCCCGGCGTGTCGCCGAGCGGCTGCCTGCGGAATTTTAAAATTGCGGCGGGGGAATTTTCCGACGAGCGGCGCGGGGTCGTTTTTCTGGATTCCGACGTGGCCAAATGGCTGGAAGCGGTGGCCTACAGTTTGGAAACGCACCCGGACAAAACGCTGGAAGCAACGACGGACCGGGTCATCGACCTGCTGGGGAGGGCCCAGCAGCCGGACGGATACCTGAACACGTACTTTACGCTCGTCGAGCCGGAAAACAGGTGGAAAAACCTCACGGAAGGCCACGAGCTTTACACGGCCGGGCACTTCATCGAGGCCGCCGTCGCGTATTTTCTTGCCACCGGAAAAGACAAGTTTTTAAATATGATGCGCCGGTTCGCCGACCTGATCTGCAGGACCTTCGGCAGTGGTGAAAATCAAATCCACGGGTATCCGGGCCATGAGGAAATCGAGCTGGCGCTGGTCAAGCTCTATCGGGTGACGAGCGACAGAAAATACCTGGAGACCGCGAAGTATTTTGTGGACGCGAGGGGACAGAGCCCGAACTATTTTTTGGAAGAGATGAAGCGGGAGAGTTTTCATCACTTCTTCGGGGACCTGAGGGGCTACACGCCGGTCTATTCCCAGTCGGACCGGCCGGTGCGGGAGCAGACCAAACCCGAGGGGCACGCGGTGCGGGCGACCTATCTGTACTGTGCCATGGCGGACCTGGCGGCGGAATACCGGGACGAAGGACTCCTGCGCAGCTGCAAAGCTATTTGGGACGACATGGTCCACCGGCAGATGTACATTACCGGGAGCGTGGGGGCATCCGCCTGCATGGAGCGCTTCACGACGGACTACGACCTGCCGAACGACCGCAATTATTCGGAGACCTGCGCCTCCGTCGGGCTGGCGCTTTTCGGGATGCGGATGGGGCAGATCACCCGCGACGCCTCCTACTTCGACGTGGTGGAGCGCGCGCTGTACAATACGGTCCGTGCCGGAATCTCGCTCTCCGGAGACCGCTATTTTTATGTGAACCCGCTGGAAGTCTGGCCGGACGCCTGCCTGGACCACACCTCCATGAGCCATGTGAAGCCGGTCCGCCAGAAGTGGTTCGACGTCGCCTGCTGCCCGACCAACGTGGCGCGCACGCTGGCATCGCTGGGGCAGTACGTCTATTCGACGGACGGCGAAAGCCTGTTCGTCAACCTGTGGATTCAGAACCGGGCGCACGTAAAAATCAAAAACAGCGGCGTAGAAATCCGGATGCGGACGGATTTCCCGAAAACCCCGCGGATTCATTTTTCCGTGTCGGCCAGCGGCGGGGCGGAATTTCCCCTCTGCTTTCGCATCCCAGACTATGCGGAGCAGTATTCCGTCGCGGTCGACGGCCGTGAGGAAAAGTATTCCGTGCGCAACCACTACGCCTGCCTGACGAGAAAATGGAGGAATGAAGAGATCCTGATTTCCTTTGAGATGCCGGCGAAGCTGGTCAGTGCGAATCCGGCCGTCCGCGCCGACGCCGGTAGGGTCGCCATCGTCCGCGGGCCGGAGGTCTTCTGTCTGGAGGAAGCCGACAACTTCTCCAACCTCAGCTCCGCGGTGGTCAGTCGCACCGCGCGGCTGACCCCGGAGTACGACGAGAAACTTTTCGGCGGGACGACGGTGATCCGGTGCCCGGCGGAAAAAATCAGTTCTTCCAATTGGAGTGAAAATGAACTCTACAAATCCGTCCTTCCGGTTTATGAGAAAGTGAAGCTGACGGCCATCCCCTACGCGTACTGGGGCAACCGCACCCCCGGCGAAATGCTTGTCTGGATTCACGCGGGGCCGTAAAATAGACCGCGCGCGGAAATCGCTTCCCCAAAACAAGCCGTGCTTTTTTTGAACACAAGGGCTTGACTTTCTCCATACACCGTGCTAAACTGAAGCCATTCAAAAACTGGACAGCCGAAGGCAAAGGTGCCGGAAAACGCTCTGCAAGCGGATTCCGGCCTTTTTTTTGCAAAGGGCAGAAGGGCCGAAATTCCGCCCCGCCTTCCAGGGCGGGTAAGGACTGCCAGGAATTTCTAAAAAGGTGGTTTCAGAAATTGAATATACGAAATATAATAAATTACAGAATAAAACAAACCCGGCGCGGGCGTCTGTGCTGAATTTTTGAATCTACAAAAAGGCTTTAAAAGAAGCGAACCAATCAAACAATATAGGCATATTGCACAATTATTTTGTTTGTATTCGTAAAAATTAAGAATGGAAATTTTCAAAGCAGCAGATTATAATGAAGGCGAATATACGATATATCGTAAATTGCATGCCGGCTGCAGAACCGCGGGAGGGAACGAAAAGATGATGGACCATCAATTGATGCAGAAAGTCGGAATCATCACGCAGAAAGTCGCGATGGCTTTTTTCCCTTTGAAGGAGGGGGAGAGGATCCCGACAATCGACGAGCTTTCGCACCGGCTGAAAGCCTCGCACGGCACGATTCAGGCGGCGTTCCAGCTCCTGAAAGAAGACCGCGCGGTCGAGCTGAATTCCCGCGGGCATCTCGGCACGTTCCTCACCTATATCGACCGGCTGAAACTGCTGGAAATCGCGGGTTTCAAGACGATGGTCGGCGTGATGCCCCTGCCGTACTCGAAAAAATACGAAGGGCTCGCCACCGGGATTTACACCACGCTGGAGCGCCACGGTCTGCATGCGGCCCTGGCGTTCATGCGCGGCTCGAACAACCGCCTGAAGGGGCTGGAGGAAAAGCGCTACGACTTTGCGGTCCTCTCTCAGCTGACCGCCCAGTATTACATCGACCGGGGTGAAAATATCAGAATCGTCGAAAATTTCGGAAAATTCACCTATGTGGGCAGGCACGTGCTTCTGCTGCGGGAAGACGACCCGGTTCGGGAATCGGACCGATTTGAGGGGTACAGAATCGGCGTCGATTCGTCTTCCGTCGACCAGAAAACGCTGACGAAAGAATTCTTCGGCGAAAAGGACGTAGAATATATTCCGCTTGTCTACAGCCAGATTGTGCCGTTTCTCCGCATGAAGAAGATCGACGCCGCAGTCTGGAACCTGGACGACATCGACCTGGCGGCCAACCACCTTGCCTACCGCGCGCTGGACAACAGGCGCCTCAACATCGTCGACACGGAGGCGGTGGTCGTCTGCCTTTCGGAAAACGGGTTCGTCTACCAGATTCTGAAGACGATGCTGGACCGCCGGGAGGTGCTGGACTGCCAGAAGGGCGTTCTGTCCGACGAAATCATGCCAAAATACTAAAGGAAGATGTACGGGATGGATATCAGAAACAGGCTGGACCTTTTGAAGAAAAGCGGGACCATTTCGCAGGAATCGTACGATGACGTCCTGAAGGTCGCCGCATATTTCAGGGAGAAGAACGGAATCACCCTTACGGAAGAAAACGCCTCCGCCTTCGTCACGCATCTTGCGATGGCGCTGGAGCGCGTCCGGAAGGGCGAAAAGGTCGTTCCGCTGGACCGCGGGGTCTACGAAGCGGCGACCCGGGAGCCCACTTTTGCGCAGGCGTCGTCCTGCTGCCGGGATATTCGCAGAATTCTGCCTCAGATACCCGAAGCTGAGTCGGAATATATATGCACCCATGTCGGCGTTCTGCTGGCGAGAATCAAAGAAGGAGGAAAGCAATGAAGAAAATCGTCGTTGGCGGCCAGATGGACAAACAGAAGATCGCAACCCTGGCCCAAAAAATCGCCGGGGACAAAGCGTCGGTCGAGGTCAAAAGCGACGTGGAGGCGGCTATGGCGCTGAAGCAGGGGAAGGCCGACCTGTACCTCGGCGCCTGCAATACGGGCGGCGGAGGCGCGCTCGCGATGGCGATCGCCATCCTGGGCATGGCTGTCTGCAGCACCGTCTCCATGCCGGGAAAAATCAAGACAGAAGACGAAATCCGTGCCGATGCCGCGTCGGGGAAAAAAGCGTTCGGCTTTACGGCGCAGGACATCGACCGGGTGGTTCCCATCATCCTGAAGTACGCGCTTTAAGGCCGGCAGGCCGAAGGCATGGGGCGCGGCTTCAAAAAATAATTGAGGAAGGTTGGTAAGTTATGTTACAGTATGTCGTAATCGCGCTGCTGGGAGCTTTGGCCTCCATTCTGGCCAACACCGGCGTCGCCGTGTTCAACGACGGATTCCGGCCGGTTGTGCCGCAGTACCTGGAAGGCAAGATGGACCGCAAGGCCCTGGCGGCGACGGCCTTCGCAATCAGCTTTGGTCTGGTGATCGGCTATGGGATTCCGGTTTCCATCGCAGCCAGCATCATTCTGATTCACAGCGTTCTTCTGGGGACCGATATTATCGGGACCTTCTGCCCGAACAGCAAAAAGGGAGTTGTAATTTCCGGCATTGTGGGCGCCGTCTACGGCGTGGGGATTGTCTACGGCCTGCAGACGATCGTCTCGCTTTTCAAAAAGCTCCCCGTCAACTTCATCGACGGGCTCAGCCAGGTCGGCACCCCGATTACCGTTGCGTTCGCCATTTTCCCGGCGGTTGCGGTGGCGCTGGAGTACGGCTATAAGAAAGGACTTCTCACGGCCGGCGTTTCGCTGCTGGTCCGCCAGCTTGTCGTGATGTACGGCAAAATCCCGATGGGCAGCTCCACCATCACGCTGAACCAGGAAGGGATGGCTCTGCTGACCGGCATGATTTTCCTGATTGTGTTTGCCGTGCGGGACAAAGAGGGCGCAAGCGACGCCAACGAGCAGCTGGTTGCCGTCTTCGGCGAAAAAGTCAAGAGAATCAAGAAAAGCACGCCCCTGCTTGCCGTAATGGGCGGCCTGGTGGCCTGCGCGACCAGCCTGGGCATCGTGGCCGGCGACCCCATCAGCCTGAACCTGCTCGCCAAGGGGCAGAATCTCAACGCCGCCATGACGGCTCTGGCCAGGGCAATCGGCTTTATCCCGCTGGTGGCGACCACCGCAATCACGACGGGCGTCTATGCCCCGGCCGGCATGACCTTCGTGTTCGTCGTCGGGCTGCTGGTTCGCAACCCCATCCTCGCGTTTGTGCTGGGTGCCGCCGTGATTACGGCTGAAATTTTCCTGCTGACCGCCATTGCGAAATTCCTCGACCATTTTCCGGGAGTCCGCAAATGCGGCGACAATATCCGCACGGCGATGGGCCGCGTGCTCGACATTGCCCTTCTGATCGGCGGCATGATGGCGGCGCAGGCCATTGCGCCCGGCTTCGGTCTGTTTGTGGTGATTGGGCTCTACGTGCTGAACAAGTTCGCCAAGAAGCCGCTTGTGGAGCTTGCGGTCGGGCCTGTGGGCGCGATCTTTACAGGGCTGCTGGTCAATGTGCTTTACTGCGTGGGCCTGTACACCGTCGCAAAATAAAAGGAACTTTCCGCGCCGGTTTTCCGGATGGGATATTAGCCTGAGTTTCAGGCTAATATTCGTCTTCAGGCGTGTCGGCTCCGAGTGGAGAGAAGCCGTCCGGGGAAAGCTGATTTTGAAAGGACCTGTGAAAAGATGGCAGATGAAGAGACGGTCATCGCGTATGCGCAGAAAACTTTTGTGGCGCTCAAAAATCCCTTCCGCTCGGTGGACAGGGTGTTCCCTTCCGCAATTGAGGCGTTCCGGCGGAAAAGCAGCGCGCCCGTCCGCTATGCCGGTGTGAAGAATCGGGCCCAGATTCCGCCCCGCCTGTTGAACAGGCTCCGGGAAAAGGGAAATTACCAGCTTCATACGCTGGACGCCGCGAGCTTCGGCGGCAGGGCCGTGGATATCAGCCTGAAAAACCCGATCAGCGGACGGCCGATGACGGGTTCCTCCAGCGGGACGGCCATCAACGTGCTGATTGGAATCAACGACCTCGGCATCGGCGTGGACGGCGGCGGCTCGGTCCTGGCCCCGGCCCTGAGCGTCAACCTGTTCGGGTTTATCAGCCCCCTGATAGAAAAAGAGTACGTCGCGCAGTTCTCAAAGGTTTCGACGGACGGCATCCGCTTCTCGCCGTCCATCGGGTTTATGGCCAGGGAATATGCCGAGCTGGAGCGTGCCGTCCGGTGCGCGCTGGAGCTGCCCGAACCGGCCGGCAGCCCCAGCGTCGTCCTGCCGGCCGGGATGGGCGAATGGCTGAGGCGCAGGATTCCGGGGGCTCGCTGCCGGGAGGCGCAATACCCCGACCTGGCGGCGGACCGGCGGACTCTTCTGCGCTTTCTCGGCGGGCAGCTCGGCCGGTGCGACGTGCTGCTGTCCCGCGAGGGGCCCGTCGACTGCGCGGGCTTCGGCGACACGGTGTTCGGCCACTTCGACGAGCGCACGGCGGCCAGCCAGCGCAGGAGCGGAAAGGGGCTGGTCCGCGTCGTCAACATGGCGGGGGCGACCGCCCTTGCGGTCCCGAACGGGGAGCTCGCGTGCGGTCTCGTGCTGATTTGCCGGTCGGAGCCGGAGAAAATCGCCGGGATGCTCCGGCTTGCAGAACCGCTTTGCGTTCCGCAGGATTCGCTTGCCCATTCCTATTTTACCCGCTTTTCGACTTATTTCCCGGAAGAATTCGGGGAACCTTCCTATATCTGAGCCTGTTATTACGGCAGAGAGGATGCATTCATGATAAAACTTGATTTTCCCGTCACGTATTCGCACGAACATACCACCATCGACCTTTCGGGCCCGAAGAAGGACCCCGACTGCCGGGTGGACGACTTCGGCCGCGTCGTAGAGGAATACCGGGGTCTGTGGGAACGCGGCGTGCGCACCGTGGTGGACGTCACCAACCGCGGCATGGGCCGGAACGTCCCGTATGTGGGAAAAGTGGCAGCGGCTTCCGGGCTTAAAATCCTGAGTTCCACCGGGTATTACAAAGAGCCGTTCCTGCCGGAGGAGGTTTACCGGCTGGAGGAGAAAGAGCTTGCGAAGATTCTGAAAGACGAGCTCCTGACCGGAATCGGCGGCACTTCCGTGAAGGCTTCCGTGATCGGCGAAATCGGGACCGGCAAAGGGGCGATTCAGCCGGTGGAAGAAAAGGTTTTCCGCGCGGCGTCCCGCGCCCACGCGGAAACCGGCGCCCCCATCGTCACACATACGACTCTGGGAAGCCTGGGCCTTGAGCAGATATCCATTTTCAAGAGCATGGGCGTCGACCTGAGCCGGGTCGTGCTGAGCCACATCGACCTGAGCGGGGACCTCGACTATATGAAGCGCCTGCTGGACGCCGGCGTGAACATCGCGTTTGACACCATCGGAAAAATCAAGTATCAGCCGGACACCCTGCGGGCCCAGTGGCTTTCCCGGCTTTGCCGGGAGGGCTACTCTTCCCAAATCGTGATGTCCATGGACATCACCCGCAAGTCGCATTACAAGGCGAACGGCGGGCCGGGCTATGCCTATCTGCTGGACACGTTCGTGCCCGCCCTGCAGAAACGCGGCGTGGACGGCCGCTGCCTGAAAGCCATGCTGTGCGACAACCCGGCCCGCATTTACGGCGCAGAAAGGAGCTTTTGATGAAGACCTATCCTTTGCCGTCCCTTTCCCTCGAAGAGGCGAGGGCGCTGCAGTTTAAAATCGTCGATACCGTGACCCGGCATTTCGACGGGGTCCAGATCCTTTCGACCGGCGACCTCGGCGTGGTCAAGGGACTGAACAAACCGACCTACACCCGCAGGGTGGAGCAGGTCCTCGCCGAGGTGTTCGGCGCCGAGGACGCCGTGCTGGTCCGCGGCGCCGGCACCGGCGCGATCCGGTGGGGACTGACCGCCCTGTTCCGGTCGGGCAAAAAACTGCTGGTCCACCGGGCGCCCGTTTACCCGACCACGCAGGTTTCGCTGGAAAGCATGGACGCGGAGCTGGTCCGCGCCGATTTCAACGAGCTGGACGACGTCCGGCGCGTGCTGTCGGAAAATCCGGATATCACCGGGGCGCTGGTGCAGCTTACGCGCCAGAAAATCGACGACCGCTACGACTGCGCGGAGGTGATCGCCGCCATCCGGTCGCAGAACCCCTCCGTGAAGATCCTCACGGACGACAATTACGCCGCGCTCAAAGTCCCGAAAATCGGCGTGCAGTGCGGGGCGGACCTTTCGAGCTTCTCCTGCTTCAAGCTGCTGGGACCCGAAGGGGTCGGCGCCCTGCTCGGCAGACGGGCAATGGTGCAGTACGTCGCCCGCTGCAACTATTCCGGCGGCAGCCAGGTGCAGGGCCACGAGGCGATGGAGGTGCTGCGCGGGATGGTTTACGCGCCGGTCGCGCTGGCCATCCAGGCCCAGGTGAACCGGGAGCTGGTCGAACGGCTGCGCTCCGGCGAGATCCCCGAGGTGAAGGACGCCTTTCTCGCCAATGCGCAGTCCAAGGTCCTGCTGGTCGAGTTCCGGGAAAACATCGCGGAGCGGGTGCTCGATTTCGCCCTGCGCCACGGGGCTGCGGCGCACCCGGTCGGGTGCGAGTCCAAATATGAGTTTGTCCCGATGATTTACCGCGTCTCCGGCACGTTCCGCAAGCAGGACCCGTCGCTGGAAAAGCGGATGATACGGATTAACCCGATGCGCGGAGGGGCCGAAACCGTGATGCGGATTCTGAAGGAAGCCGTAGCGGAGGCGAAAAGCGAAAAACTGGACTGAAAGGAAATAACCTTAGCATGTTTTTAAAGAAAACGATGGAGCGAAACGGCGCCCTGATTGAAGCGGCGGCCGAATTGCACCGGAAAGGCCTGCTTCTGCCGGACACCTACCTGGTGGATATGGACACCCTGCTGAAAAACGCCGCCGCGATGAAGGCGGCGGCGGACCGCAGCGGCGTGCGCCTCTATTTCATGCTCAAGCAGCTGGGCCGCAACCCCGAGATTGCGCGGCGGCTGATGAGGCTCGGCTTCGACGGCGCCGTCGCGGTGGATTTCCGGGAGGCGCTTTCGCTGATTCGGGCCGGCGTCCCGCTGGGCAACGTGGGCCATCTGGTGCAGATACCGAAGGGCGCGCTCACGCGCATCCTTTCCGCCAGACCGCAGTATGTGACGGTTTATTCCGTCGAAAAAGCGCGCGAAATCGACGAGGTCTGCCGGGACCTCGGCTTTGTGCAGAAGCTGATGCTGCGGGTGATCGGCAAAGACGACGTGCTCTACCCGGGGCAGTACGGCGGCTTCCGTCTGGAAGAGCTGGAAGACGCCGCCCGAAAGCTCGCGGGGCTTGGCCATGTCCGCATCGCCGGGCTGACCTCTTTCCCGTGTTTCCTCTTCAACGAGCGGACGGGGCGCATCGAGCCGACCCCCAATGCCGCGACCCTGCAGGCCGCGAAGAAAATTCTGAGCGGCATGGGCGTCACAATCGAAGAAGTCAACATGCCCAGCGCGACCTGCTGCGCGAGCATCCCGCTGATCCGCCGGCTGGGCGGCACGCACGGCGAGCCGGGGCACGGGCTTTCCGGCACCACGCCGCTGCACGCCGTCGCCGACTGCGCCGAGATTCCGTGCGTCGTCTACCTGAGCGAAATCTCCCACAACTACGGCGGCCGCGCCTACTGCTACGGCGGCGGCCATTACCGCCGCTCGCATGTGCGGCAGGCGCTGGTCGGCCCGCCGCGGGAGGGCAGGCTGCTGGACGTGATTCCGCCGGCCGACGAGAGCATCGACTACCATTTCGGGCTGGCCGGCACGGCGGAAGTTTCCCAGAGCGTGGTGATGGCGTTCCGCACGCAGATTTTCGTCACCCGCAGCAGTGTGGCGCTGATTGACGGGCTCGCGTCGGGCAGGCCGGCAATCCGGGGCATCTTTTCCCCGCTCGGGCAAAGGCTGAAGTAAAGGAGCAATGATTTTAGTTTGCAGAAATTCATGATTATCGTACTGGACGGGTTCGGCGTCGGTCAGATGGAGGACGTCCCCCGGGTGCGCCCGCAGGATACGGGCGCCAACACCTGGCTGCATATTCTGGGGCGCACCCCCGGCCTGCGGCTGCCGACGCTGGAAAAGCTGGGCCTGATGAACATCGTCGGGCGCGAGACGCCGCTGATGAAGTTCAGCCCCCGCGCGACATACGGCAGGGCGAAGCTGATGCACTGCGGCGCGGACACCTTTTTCGGCCATCAGGAAATCGTCGGCACGCGCCCCCAGAAACCGTTCGGCGAGCCAATCCGGAACAAAATCGACCGGATTTACAAAATCCTGACCGGGCACGGCTACCATGTGGAGTTTTATCAGGGCAAAAAAGAACGGATGCTGATTGTGGAAAATGCGCTGACCGTGGCCGACAACGTGGAGTGCGACCCGGGACAGGCCTTCAACGTGACTGCCGCTCTCGACGCCATCAGTTTTGACGAGGAGCTGAAAATCGGCCGGCTGGTGCGCTCCGTCTCGCAGGTGCCGCGGGTGATCACCTTCGGCGGCCGGGGCGTCACCATCCACGACATCCTGAACGCCGTGGAAGAACACGAAGGCGGTTATATCGGCGTGAACGCGCCGAAATCCGGGGTTTACAACAACGATTACCACTGCGTCCACATGGGGTACGGTGTCGACCCGAACGTCCAGGTCCCCACCATCCTCGGCAAGGCGGGCATCCCGGTCACCCTGCTGGGCAAGGCGGCCGACGTGATTCAGAATCCGTATGGGAAAAGCATCTCCATCGTCGAGACCTCGAAGGTCCTGCGCAGGATGATTGAGACGGCCGACGGCATGGAGCGCGGCTTCATCTGCTGCAACGTGCAGGAGACGGACCTGGCCGGGCACCAGCAGAACGTGGAAAAATACGCAAAGGTCCTGCGGACGGCCGACCCCCTGATAGGGGAGCTGATGGACCGCATGAAGCCGGAGGATATCCTGGTCGTGATGGCCGACCACGGCAACGACCCCACCATCGGGCACCCGCACCACACCAGGGAGTGTGTGCCGCTGATGATTTACGGGAAAAAGATCCGCGAGGGCAGCATCGGAGTGCGTGAGACCCTCTCCGACGTGGGGGCGACCGCCGCCGAATATTTCCATGCGGCCCGGCCGGAGAACGGCACCAGCTTTTTGAGTTCCATCGCAATGTGAAACACCGTCCCGCCCCGAGCGGCGGGATTCTTATAAAAGGAGCAAAAACAATTGGAGACGTTTCAACATACTGTCAGTGACCCGGAAGGCATTCACGCGCGCCCGGCGGGTCTGTTGGTCAAATGCGCGCAGTCGTGCGGCTCGAACGTGACTCTCTCCACAGCGGATGGAAGATCGGCGGACGCAAAGCGGCTTTTTGCCGTGATGGGCCTGAACGTAAAATCCGGGGAAACCGTGACCTTCACCGTAGAGGGCGTCAACGAGCAGGCGGGCTGCGAGAAGCTGAAGGAGTTCTGCAGAAAAAACTTCTGAGCAGGGCGAAAACAGAAAGAAATGAAACAGCCGGCGCCGCATGATGCGACGCCGGCTGCTTTGCGGAAAGGAAAACTATCTGAGAAAGATACTTTGTCTTTTTTGATGGCGCAGACTTTCGGCAGCCTGGAGCGGGAGTTCCTTTTCAGGCCGCCCCGAGCAGGGAAGACGCTTTTGCAAGGGACGTTTTGAAATCGCTCTCTTTGAGGCGGCCGGTGTCCATCAGATAGCAGTAGTCGTAAAGATTGGGCAGGCAGGGCAGGCCGAGCAGAGCCTTCGCAAAAGCGTGCGCCGCCACCTCGCTGCAGCGGTTGATGTGGGCGGTGCGCCGCAGGCTGAAACACCGGAAGAGAACGACAGGTTCCAGCTGCTCGGAGATGGTCCGGCCTCTTTTGTATTCCAAAAAATGATAAAACTCGTGAGCCAGGTGGATTTCTTCCGCCCGCTCCGGGCTCAGGGCCGGCAGCTTTCCGCCGCCGCTGTGCTCCGCAAGCTCGCGGATGGAGTCCCGGTACAGCTCTACCCGGCACCCCGTCTTGCCCATCACGGCCTGGCCGCGGAGGACGACGCCGTAAAGTCCGGCCGCTTTGTCACGGCGACGGACCTCGATTCCGTTTTCCCGGTACAGGCTGCGGATGTCGCGTCCTCTGCAGGCCGCCGCAGCCGCTTTCCCGGCGGAGAGCGATTCGTCCGTGTAATAAGCAAGTCTTTCACGCGGGATTTTCCCGTACAGAGGGTCGTTCGAGAGCTCCATCAGCGCAAGCGGGCGATCGTCAATCATCTTTAACTCCTCAGTGGTAGGCGACGGCGAGGATTTCTTCTTCCGGCCGCAGGGCTTCCGTCTCTACGTTCAAGATGGACATCAGCTGCTTTTTGGTCTGCATGCCGGTTAAATCGAGCATTTTTTCCCGATAAAACACAAAGACCTTCGGGATGGTCGCGTTGGCGTCGGAGTAGGTGGTGTACTGGTCCAGAAAAGCGCCGAACGCCGTCTCACACTGCCCTTTCTGAAAACGGAGCGAATGGGCGTTTCTCTTGCGCAGGCGCACGACGCCCTCGCGGTCCACCACCGCGAGGCTCTGGACTTTTTTGTGGAAAAAGCCGAGCACGGTCTTCTGCGCGGTCCCTTCAAACAGGGACCACCTGCCGACGGAACAGAGATAGCGGACTTTCTGTTTTTCAAGCGACAGCGAATCCGCGGCGATTTCGACCAGCTTTTCCTTTGGCAGCTCCCGGACACTGGGGTCTTTTTGACGCAGCTCCGTCGCGCCGGTGGCGATGGCCCGGAGGATGTTCTTCTGCGCGTCGATTTCGATGGAAATGTCGACCGTCGATTCCTTTGCACCGGATTTTACGATGCGCTCCAGCACGTCGGCGCGTATTTTGCGGATGTCCTCGTCCGTCGGGTTGGCGATGGTGCGTTCGATCTGCTCCCGCACCATGGCGAGCGCAACGCCGATGGCGGAAATATAGGGCGCGTTTTTTGCGATTTTCCAGTGGAAGCTCATTTTCTCCGCCAGAGCCGGGACACAGACCGCCGCGCTGCCGCCGCCGCCGACCAGCGTGATGAAATTGCGGTCCAGGTCGTATTCGGAAATCAGCTCCGTCACGACGGCGGAAAGCTTCTCCAGCGCCAGGTTCATGACCTGGCGGGCCGCGTCTTCCGCGCTGCATCCGACGGCGTCGCCCAGCGCCTGCCACGCCGCCCGGGTGCATTCCGAGTTTCCGCGGGCATAGTCGTTTTCTGGAACGTAGCCCAGCAGGTTCGCCGCTCCCGCCAGCGTTAAGGCATACTCGCGGCCGTCCTGCGCCAGCACCGTCGCATATTCGCACGGATCGCCCTCTTTCGGGCTGACCAGTTGCAGGGTGGCGGAGCGGATCGCTCCGTCTTTTGTAAAGCACTCGTACTCCTTTCCGGCAATATGGGCGCTGCGCGGACCTACGTCGGCGATTTTTTTCTCGTGCACCCGGATCATGCTGCCGCCGGCGACGCCGAGCGTCCTGACGTCCAGACTCTGCAGGTAAGTTTTGTGCCCGCCCACCTGGGCGTACTTGATCATGACCTTCCCGTTTTTGATTACGCTGATATCGATGCTGGTGCCGCCCGTCTCAAAGAAAATCCCGTCGGAAATTTTTTCATACATCAGCGCCCCGGCCACGCCTGCCGCAAGGCCGGAAAGCATGGTCAGAATCGGGCGCTTGCGCACTTCGTCGATGCTCATCACACCGCCGTCGCAGCGCATGATCATCAGGTTGGACCTGATTTTCGTATCCCGCACGGCCTGCTCGGTCATATCGGCCGTTTCCATCATCTTGGGAATCAGACTGGCGTTAACCACGGCGGTGCGGGTGCGCATCTTCAGGCCGTAAAGCTGGCTGATCTCGTGCCCGCCGGTGCAGTAAAGGCCCTTTTTCTGCACGCGCTCCTGCACGCGCAGCTCGTCTGCGGGGTTATCCACGCCGAATGCTTCGCTTGCGACGAAGACCTTGGCGCCTTTTCCCAGCAGGTCGCGGATGGCCGCGTCGATGACTTCATCCGTGAGGGACCTGCTGTCCAGAAACGCGCTGGCGCTGCGCAGGTACTTTCCGGGGGCAAGCTCGATATTGCCGATTTCCGTTTCGCTTTTGGTCCTTTTGGCGTCTATTCCGGTCGCCATGCCGATGATTCCGACCGGCGCGACGTCGCCTTCCAGCAGGGCGTTGGTGGCCTGGGTCGTGCCGTGCGCGATGAAAACCACGTCTTCGGGCGCAATCTGATTCTCTTTCATCAGTGTGGAAATGATTCGCACCACACCGAGGGCGACGCCTTCTTTGTGTGTCGTTGGAATTTTTCGTTCTGCAACCAATTCATAAGTGCTGTTATCGATTACGACGGCGTCCGTAAAGGTACCTCCGACATCGATACCAATCCTTACTTTTTTGTTCATCTAATTTATTACCTCCAGAAAGGTTGGTGCTTTGCTTTCAGAAAAACGATGCGCCCCGCTGAGAGAAAAGGCTTTGCAGCCGCGACGATAGATAAGGCGGCCGGCCGCCTTAATAAATTACGAGAGCGGCGATGATAAGACCGACGAAAGTGGAAGCCATAATCCACAAAATCGTTTTTTTCAGATATTCATTCACATCCGTCTTGGTAAAATCGGCGACCCAGACGTTATGCGAGTTGGTTGGGTCGCAGACCGCCTGCACGTTGGAATCGAGCCGCAGGGCCAGCATGGCCGCCACGGGGTTCATCCCGGAGCTTGCAAGCAGGGCGACGATGCCGCTGCCGAGCCCCCAGACATTGAGAGGGCCGCGGTAAATTGCAAGGAAGCTCAGCAGACCGAACACAAGCACGAACAGAATCGGGCTCTGCGGAATGATTGCGGCGATGGCCGGCTTCAGAATCACCGCGACCTGCGGCGCCGTGACCGCTTTCAGGATGATGCCGATGTCAATCATCAGCGCGGTGGCGCCGGCGGTCTCCTGAATTCCCTCGATGAAGCCGCTGGAAACGACCTGGACCGCGTTCTTCGGGGTGGAGAGGATCAGGGTCGCCACAATCCCAATCAGGATGGCGGAAACAAGCGGCATATGGAACGCGAAAATCAGGACGACCGGGATAATCGGGCAGATCAGGGCGATGGCCCGGACGTTTTTCTCGTCCTCAGGCTGCTGAGCCGCCGGCATTGCCCACGCCCTGCGGGTCTTGCCGCCCCGCTTGATGAAGAAAATCAGCATGATGACGGAAACCGCAATCAAAGGCGCCGCGCAGAGCCAGGAATATTGCGTGACGGTTTCAAGCGGCAGGCCGAGAGTGTCGATGTAAACGCCCAAAGTGCCCACGCTGAACGTGACCCCGATGGCGTTGGAAAGCAGCAGCACGGTGCCGGCGACGACCGGGCTCAAACCCGCGCTGATCATAATCGGAACGATGATGATGCCGACCAGGATGACCATGCCGAGCCCGTTGGAGGCGGCAAAAATGATGGAGCACACCGCGAGAAAGACCAGGGCGATCGGCAGGGGCTTATCTCCCGCCAGCTCCGCGGCCTTGCGGATGATGGTCCGGGTAATCCCGACTTTGGTCAGGATTTTGCCGTACCAGCCCCCGAAAATCAGCCCGGCGATCGCAGTGCTCATGCGCATCGCTCCGCCGTCCAGAACGTCCTTCACAATCGTAAACTGTTTTGGGTCCGAAGAGAGAAACGGGACGCCGGCGACCAGTACGATGCCGATTGCCATGATGGGCAGGGCAAGGATGGTGGGCAGCTTTCGGGTCATCATCAGGATGACGCAGCCAAGAAAGATTACGAGAATGCCGATCGACTGTACGATTTCCATGGTTCGTTACCTCCTAAATATTTTCAAGCGGAAACCTCCGCTTTACCGACCATTGTGTTCCGCCGCGCCGGAGGGACTTTCAGATATCCAGATAAGCGCCCTGCTTTTTTAAAATCTGCTGCACCCGCGCCACCTCCACGGCGCGGGTATCCGCATTTCCGGTTGCCGCCAGCGCCGCGGCGACGCCCGCCGCCTGGCCGATGGCACCCGCCGTCGGGGTGGTGCGGATCGCCGCCTGCGCCTCGAACGTTGCGGAAACACACCGCCCGGAGACCAGCAGGTTCTTGACTTCCGGGCAGACCATGACCTCGTAGGGGATGCTGTAATAGGAATCTGAAATTCCGCTTTGTGCGGAGAGAAAAGTGCTGTCGGTGCCGGCCCCTTTCGGGTTGTGGATGTCGATTGGATAGGCGGAATGCGCGATGACGGAGGGGAATTTTCTGCGTTCCAGAATGTCCCGGGCCGTCAGGGTATAGCAGCCGACCAGCTGGCGGGAACCTCGTATCCCGACGGAAGGACCGGTAAATTCCAGCAGGGCGTTTTCAAAACCCGGGACGTTTCTGCGCAGAAAGCGGGCGAGCTCCGCGCACTGCCGGCGGCCCACAAGCTCCGCGTCGCTCAGACTCCGCGCACTGGTGGCGTCGTGGTCGATGATGCGGGTGGTGTTGGCGATGTATTCACCGGGGCGGCCGGTCCCGAAAAGCAAAAGGTTTTCCCTCGGAATGGAAAGCTCCCCGGACGCCCGGGCCGCCTTGAACTCCTCGTCAAACCCCTCCAAATCGACGGGGATGGGCTGTCTGAACAGATCAAGGTAGGGCTTCAGGCGCGGAAATTTCTCCGGATGATCCAGCACGAAGTCCTTTAGTGCGGCCGTGTTTACGTTGCAGAACTTCATCATGGTGCTCATCGGCTGGGCGGCGCCGTCCTCGGGGCGGCCTTTCGTCATTTTTGCACCGGACCACGCCGCGACGTCGCCGTCGCCCGTCGCATCGAGGAACACCTGCCCGGCAGCCGCCGTCAGCCCATCCTTGTTTGCGAGGAGCAGGCTTTCAATTTTTCTGTTCTGGCACTTTACGCCGCAGATAAAGGTGTGGAAAAGCAGACTGCATCCCGCGCCGGTCAGCATGTCATCCAGCACAATCTTGAGCCCTTCCGGATCGAACGGCGTCAGATAGCTGACATATTGTTTGGTGTCTTTCACATGGCCCGGGGAGTAGCCGCGCCGGACCAGTCCGTCCACAATTTCCTGCATGACGCCTTTGATGACCTGCTTTTCGCCCGCATGAAAAGTCATCATCGGCCCGACGCCGCAGCCGGTCAGCGTCCCGCCGAGGTATCCGCTTTCCTCCACCACCAGGACCTTCGCCCCGCAGCGCGCCGCGGCAACGGCAGCGGCGCAGCCGGAAACCCCGCCGCCGGCCACCACGACGTCATATTGTCGCCGGACTGTATCAATCTCCATAATATCGCTCCTGTCTGCAAATTATTTTTAATAAAAATATATATTATGAATATTATTTTGACATTGTTATATGATATTTATAATATTTGCCGTAAACTATTAAAAAATTCTATCATTTATGTTATCATTATTTTCAAAATAAGTCAACACTTTTGAAAATAATTTTTACAAAAATTGAAATTTTCCAAATCAGGTGATTTTTAGAAAGATCTGTGGAAGTGCTGGAGAGATTGCTTTTGCGGGTTTTTTATTGTATGATTTGTAGAAGAATAGACAAAACAGGCCGGAATTATTCAGGCTTTGCCGGTTACAGCGTTAAAGGAGCATGAAACATGCTGACAGCCATTATTCCGAAAATCATATCCATGCAGCCCAGCCTCACGGCGAGCGAAAATGAAATAGGCCGGTATGTCATTCACCATGCCGAGGAGGTTTCCTCCAGCACAATCACGTCGGTCGCCAAGAGCACGGGAACTTCCGAGGCGAGCATCAACCGGTTCTGCAAAAAACTGGGTTTTAAGGGATTTCAAAGTTTCAAAATTGCCCTGATCCAGGAAAATTTTTATAAAACAATGAAGCAGGAAAAGACCGATGTGCCTTCCAGCTTCATTATATCCGTCTGTCAGGACTACCAGCATATTCTGGTCAATACTTCCGCCATGCTCAGCGAGAGCACGCTGATGGCGGCCGCCGATGCAATCAGACAGGCGAGGCACATCGACATCTTTTCCTTTTCCAATACCGCCTTTGTCGCGGAAGAGCTGGAATTTAAACTGAACATGGTCGGGCTGCCGGCGAAAGCCGTTACGGACATTAACAGCATGCGCGTATTTTCTGCCAATATCCGGGAGGGGGACCTTGTCGTCGTAATTGTCCCCTCCATCCTGATGCGGGATATTTATCAGGCGGTTACGGTATGCAAGGACCACGGGGCGAAAATCCTCAGCATCACCAGCTATGATTCCCCAAAACTGAACGATTTGGTGGACTTTAAATTCATCACCAGTGACAAGATCACCACCCGCAATCCGGTTGCGCTTTCCAACAATCTGGCTTTTCTCTACGTCGTGGATGTTCTGTATTGCGCTCTGCTGAAGAACGACAAGTCTCTGCGTCAGAAAAAACTGAACAGCGACACGATTTTAAACAACCAGCAGATGCTGGACAGCTATATGCTGGAATATTAATGGAACTGATTTTTCCATGCAGAGCGGCCCGAGCGGAAGTACCCTCGGCGGGGTCAAGCAGTCATGCTGAAACAATGACAACGATGGCGAAAACCTGTAGAAAGAAAATACTTCGATAGATAGACTGCACGATGAATTCTTTTCCTGAGAAAACGAATGCCTCTTGCCGCAAATTGATGCGGCGAGGGGCATTCGCACGTTTCAGTAAATAAATTCCAACAAAATTGTATAACATCGGGAAAACAAATAAAGAATCGCTTCCAGCATATCTAAAAATTTTATACTTTTCCAAAGATTGTTTAAGAAAAATTCTGCAGCAGCTTCCGCTTTGTCTGGAGCGGATGCGCTTTTTTACAGACTGGCTGCCGGTTTCGCGCGCTTTTTCTTGTCTGAGAAGAAACAGATGTCTGAAAATCTAAAAATTGTTATATTCTAAAAATTGTTTAAGAACCGCAGGGGATACTTCTAAAATTTTTGGAATCATTAACACTATCGTTAGATTTTATTGACTTCAGACAGAAATTTTTTATAATCGGAATTGTTCTTCAGCCAATCCGCGGAAGGGACAGTCCGGCAGCAGAGAAACAGAGCGAAAGGATGGGAACGGACCCGAATATGGAAATTCGTCATTTTGATGTCGTCGTCGCTGGCGGCGGGCCTGCCGGCGTGTGTGCGGCCATTCAGGCAGCCCGCAGAGGGGCAGGGACCGCTCTGATTCAGAACCGGCCTGTGTTGGGGGGAAATTCCAGCAGCGAAATCCGCGTGTGGACGCGCGGCTCCGTGGGCGGAGGCTCCCTCTATGCGGAGGAAATGGGCATTTTCGGTGAGATGAAATTGCAGAACCTTCATATCAACCCCGACTATAATCCCGTTTTATGGGATGAGGCGCTGCTGGACAAAGTGCTGGCCCAGCCGAACCTGACTCTGTTTCTCAATGCCCATGTTTCAGACGTTCAGATGCACTCGGCCAGCCGGATTCAGGCGCTGATTGCCGACCAGATGGGGACGGAAAAACAGTTTAAAATCTGCGGGAAGGTCTTTGTGGACGCCACGGGCGACGGCACGGTCGGGTACCTTGCAAACGCGGCGTTTCGCGTGGGAAGGGAAAGCCGGGACGAATTCGGCGAGAGCCTGGCCATGCCGGTCGCCGACGACTTCCGGGAGGGTTCCACCCTCTTTTTTCAGTCGAAGGACGAGGGGAAGCCGATCCGCTTTGTAAAGCCGGATTATGCCTATGACCTCGCTTATATGGAAAAGCTGCTGAACCGCGGCGGCCGGATCGTCAGTGAAAAGATGAACGGCTGCGACTATTGGTGGCTGGAATACGGGGGCGAGAAGGACACCATTTCCGAGAACCAGAGCATCGCGATCGAGCTGAAAAAACTGGTGATGGGCCTGTGGAATTACATCAAAAATTCCGGAAAATTCAACGCGGAGAACCTGACGCTGGAATGGGTCGGCAATCTGCCCGGCAAACGGGAATCGCGCCGCTTTATCGGGCAATACACTTTGACACAGAATGATTTGGAACAGAACCGGACCTTTCCGGACGCCGTCTGCTGCGGGGGCTGGTTCATGGATTTTCATCCCAGCGGAGGGATCTATTCCAAAGAGGATTTCTGCACGCAGATTCCCGTTTTCGCCTATCAGATTCCGATGCGCTGCCTTTTTACGGACAAAGTGGAGAATCTGGTTTTCTCCGGCAGAAATATCAGCATGACGCACGTGGCGTTTTCTTCAGCCAGAATTATGGACACCTGCAGCCAGATTGGGCAGGCGTCCGGGGAACTGGCCGCGCAGTGCGCGCTGCATGACTGCAGCACTTCCCAGGCGTATGGGCAGCGTATGGATTCCATTCAGCAGGAGCTGCTGAAAGCGGATATAAATCTGCTCGGAGTCAGAAACCGTGATCCGGAGGATAAAGCCCGCCGGGCCCAAGTGACCGCTTCGTCCGTGCGCGTCCCGGAAAATCACGCCTGCTGCGGCTCCATGGGGCTGGACACAGAGGCGTTTCTGGTAGCGCCGCATGCGAAGGGAGTTTCGTCGCTTTCCGTCGGTATTGAGTGCGGGCGGAACACAAATCTGAAATATACGCTGTTCTGCTGCCGCCTTCCGTCGCGCAAAGTGGATGGAAAAGAAATCGGCACTCGCCTTCTTCACTTGAAAAAGGGGCAGCCTTCCGCCGCCATCGATCTGAGCAGAGCGCCGGAAGAAAGCTATGTCAAAATCGTATTTGCACCCAATCCGGATGTCCGGCTGAAGGTCTCCCGCCAAAGCATGACTGGGTTCCTTGCCGGCCACAGGGAATCCCCGCGGTATTACACCCCCTGCCTTTCTGCAAGCGGCCCTGTTTACAGGGCGGAGAACGTCGTGAACGGATTTGCGCGGCCTCAGAACGGCGTGAATCTGTGGTGTTCGGAACAGCCGGCGGAGGGGCAGTGGCTCCAGCTCGCATGGAGCAGCCCCCAGAGGGTCTCACAGCTCCGCCTGACGCTGAATCCGGACCTTTCCATGGAGCTGCCGAGCTCCGTCAGCAAGATTGCCAGCGGACACCACGGCTTTGTCCTGCGGGAGGGGTCGCCGAAGGAACTGGTGCGCTCCTTTTCCGTCCAGACGTTCCGGGACGGCGAATGGGTGGAGCTTGCCCGGAAAGACGAGAATTACCAAAGGCTCTGCGTCGTCAGTTTCCCGGAAACGACGACCGACAAAATCCGCATCGTCTTCCATGAAACGGGCGGTTCGCCGTTTGTCGAGGTGTTTGAAGTTCGGGTTTACTGAAATGCCGGGCGGAAGGCCATGCAGATTTTAGAAGGGAAGCGACAGAGATGAGCAAACGAAAGCTGCGGGGGACTACATTGAGCGACAGCGCCGTAGGAGTGATATTAATTCTTCCGGCTCTGGCCATTTTTGTGAGCATTATTCTTTTTCCGTTCGTAAATTCCCTTTTTATGAGCTTTACGAACAAGACCCTGATGAATCCTGAATACGAACTGGTGGGGTTCCGAAATTACCAGAAGGTCTTTTCTGACCCGACTTTTCTGCGGACCCTGAAAAACACGGGGGTTTTCGTGTTTTTCGCCACGCTGCTGCCGTTTGTGTTCGGCATGATATGGGCCGTCATCCTCAACAACAAATTCCGCGGGGCGGGTTTTCTGCGCGCCGTGACGCTGGTTGACTGGATTATCCCGGGCGCATCCATCAGCTTTTTGTGGGCGTTCATTTTTGATGCGAACCATGGGGTGGTCAACGAGCTTTTGAAATCGATGGGAATCCTCTCGACCAACATCAATTTTTTAGGCCAGAGCGGCACCGCGATGATGGTCGTGGTGATTGCGAGGACCTGGCAGATGCTCCCGTGGTACATGGCGTTTCTCACCGGCGGGCTGCAGGGAATCGAGTTCGACCAAATTGAAGCCGCCCGGATCGACGGAGCCAGCGGTCCCCAGGTCTTTCGATATATCGTACTGCCCGGCATGAAATCCGTCATCATCATCGTCCTGGTGCTGGGCATCATCGGGAATCTTCAGCACTTTGATATTCCAAAGGTCCTCACGGCGGGCGGGCCCGCAGGGGCGACTACGATTTTCTCGATTTCCGTCTATCGTCAGGCGTTTGAGAGTTATAAGATCGGTCTGGCCGCCACCATCGGAACGATATGGGCTGCCCTGCTCGCGGCGTTCAGCTTTCTTTACACGCGCAAAGCCGCCTAAAACAGGAGGAGAAAAATGTTTGAGAAAACCCGCGGTTTCAAAATTTTTACCGCAATCTTTGCCGTCCTGATTGGCATCTTCGTCTTTTTCCCGCTTCTGTGGATGATCAACACCGCCCTGAAACCCGCCGCGGACACATTTAAAATCAATCTGTTCTTTGGGAATGCCACGCTCCAGAATTTCGTGAAGGTGTTCCATTCCCCGGACATTCTGCGGTATATGGGGAACAGCCTCTTTGTTTCGCTGATAAGCTGTTTCGCGGCGACGCTGGTCTCCATGTTCGCCGGCTTCAGCTTTTCAAAGTTCCATTACGTGGGCCGGAAGACCTTTATGTCCACCGTCATGATGGCGCAGGCGTTCCCCCAGGCGATTCTGTTGCTGACGCTCTACCTCATGATGCAGAAAATGAGGCTGGACGGCAGCTATATGGCGCTGATCCTGTCGTACGTCGCGTTCACTCTGCCCGTCGGGACCTGGACGCTGAAGGCGTACTTCGACCAGCTCCCGGACGCTCTGATTGAGTCCGCGAAGATCGACGGGGCGGGATGGCCGAGAATCATTTTTCAGATTCTCTTTCCGCTCGCGATTCCGGGCGCCATTTCCATCGCGATTTACGGCTTTGTCTGGAGCTGGAACGACCTGCTGTATTCCCTCACGCTGATTACGGACGCTTCCCGACGGACTCTGGCGCCGGGCCTCGTGATGAAATACATGGGGGAGTTTAACAGCAACTGGGCGGAGATGATGGCGGCGTCCGTTGTGGTTTCGGCGCCGGTGGTGCTGATTTTCGCCTTTCTGCAGAAATACTTTATCGCGGGCCTGACGGCCGGGGCGGTAAAAGGGTAGGCAAGTGCATAACAACGAAAGTTGTTGGCAATAAATCATCATTTTAAGGAGGAAGAGTATATGAAAGCGAAAAAAATAGCGACGCTGATTCTGGCGTGCGCAATGGCACTGTCGGCCACTGCGTGCGGAAACTCGGGAAATGCCGGGTCTGCGGCGGAATCGGCGCCGAGTTCCGGCGGCGCTTCGGGGGCGAGTTCTGCGGCGCTGGAAAAGGCGGACCTCGTCTGGGCCGGATGGTCCGGTGAAGAAGACAGCACAAAGGCGGCGATCAAGGAAATTATCGATTCCTACAACGCAAAAGGCGGCTCTCAGGTCAAGTGGGTCGGCTGGCCGTATGCGGACACCCAGCAGCAGCTTGTGATCCGCAACCAGGGCTCCGAGGCGCTCGATGTCGCGCAGGTCGATATCAGCATGTTCGGGGCTCTGTCCCAGATGGACATTCTGGCGGATATGAACGACCTGATGGGCAAGGACTATCTGACGAAGAACTACGATTCCGCCGCGCTGACGGTCGGCCAGGTGGATGGAAAACAGCTCGGCATGCCGTGGTCCATCGCCTCCATCGGCATGGTCTATAACCCGTCGCTTCTGGCCAAGGTCGGTTATAAGAATCCCCCGAAGACCATCGCGGAATTTGAAGACTGCATGAAAAAACTGAAAGCGTACGACAAAGATATCATTCCGTACGGCGTGGCGACGAAAGAAGTGACGATGGCGAGTGACTTCCAGCCGTGGCTGTGGACCTTTGGGGGCAGCCTGCTGGGCAAGGACGGCAAAGTTGCGATTAAAGGCGATGCGGCCGTAAAGGTCTTGGACTGGTATAAGGACCTGAAAAAGAAAGGCTACATCCAGATGAACATCACCCGGTTCGATGCCCGCCAGATGTTTGCACAGGGCAAAATCGCCTTCTATGATGATGCCATCGCGTCCCGCGGCGTCGCCAAAAGCAACGGCATTGCAGAGGCGGATCTGTCCAATAAAATCAAACCGATGGAACGCCCCGTTCTGAAAGAGGGAGACACGCCTCAGTCCGCCATGTGGGGGCATTTGCTCGTCGTCTTTAAAAAATCCCAGCATCAGAAGCAGGCGGCCGATTTTATCAAGCATGTGGTCAGCGAGGAGCAGTCCTTGAAGTATCTGAAATCCAACGATATGCTTCCCGTCCTGAAAACCGCGCTGGCAAATGACGCGGTCAAAAACAACGAGTGGGACAGCGCGTGGGCCGATATCACCAAAAACGGCAAAACGCTTGAATTTGTCAAGAAGAGCAACGGCGCCGAGCTCAACAACATCCTTGTGGAAGAAATACAGAGCGCCCTGCTCGATCAGAAAACTTCCTCCGAAGCGGTGGATTCTCTGGATCAGCGCTTGACCTCCGCTCTCGGATAACGTTCGGATTTCGGATTTTTTCAGATGTAATCCTGTGCGGAATTTCCGCACAGGATTGTTCTGGTTATGCGGTTCTCTCAGGAAAAGTGGGAAAGGGATCCGTTCTATCGCGCTCTGCTTTGTAAAATATGATAAAAAAGAATTAATTCATTTAAGAAAAATAGTAAAGTAATATAGGAGACAGAAAATCTAAAAAAGAAGGAAGACTCGGCATGGCAGGCAACAAGGGAAAGAAGCGACTGTATTTTCCGTTTTCCCTGAGGACCTTTCTGATTATCATGCTGCTGATCATCATACCGGTCTACGCCATGTTCATCTACCTGAACCATACGTTCGTGGAGTACATGAACAAGGAGCTTTCCGCCCGCGCCGTGCAGAATATCGACAACAGCCGCGAAGAAATCGTCGATAAACTGGAAAATCTCATCAACGTTTCGGACTTCTTTATATCGAACCCGGAGTACGCGGCCGCCATGACCGGGACGGGGAAGAGCCGCTATGAAAAAAGCAAGTATTTCGACGCGTTTCTCAATCAGCTGGAAACCAGCAACGTATTCCGCCTGAATGAGCTGAAAATCACATACTTTGACGAGAATAAAAATATTTATACAAACTGGAGCGTCAACTATCATGACTATACGTTCCTCCTCCATGAGGACTGGGTCAACAAAAGCATAACGGCGCGCGGATACCTGACCTGGAACATGCTCGGGACTTCCTATATTTATGAAGAAAAGGGGAAAGACATCCGCTACATTTCTCTTGCGCGCCCCCTTCTCACCAGTTCTCCCGCGGGCGGCAGCCGCGTTTCCGGAATGCTGCTGATCAGTCTGGATGAAAGAGTGCTCGACGAATTGCTTCAGAAGTATACCTACAGCGCCGGCGACCGCATCTTTTTCTATTCGTCGGCGGCGGGGCTTTTCCCTCCCCATACGAGCGATCCGGTCCTTGGGAAAAAGGCGCGCGAAAGTCTGAGCCTTCTCAAAGACAAGAGCGGCAGCTTTACCTGCACGATTCAAAACAGCAAATATATGTTTAGCTATTACACTCTTCCCGATCCGTGGACTTACGGCGGCAACAGCCTGAAAGTGGTCGCCATGACGGATTACAGAAATTTTTGGGAAAAGACGGATGGGTTTTTGATGAAAATCAATGTCCTGTTCCTGATGTTTTCCTGCCTGATGCTGATAGTGGTGTGGCTGGTCGTAAACACCATCGTAAAACCCGTCCGCGACATATCCGGCAAGCTTTCCAAGTATAAGGTCGGCGATATCCTGGTTTACGATTACCCGCACAACGACGAAATCGGACGCCTGTACGCGGCTTTTGACAAAATGACAGCCAACATCGAAGACCTCTTTTATCAGCTGGAGGAAGAATACAGGATTAAGGAAAAATACCGGTTTGAGTCTTTGCGCTCCCAACTGAACCCCCATTTTCTCTTCAATACCCTGAACAGCATTCGATGGATGGCCATTATCACCAAACAGGAAAACATCGTCCAGAGCATCGACGCCCTGACCGATATACTGCAGTACAGCATGGGCAAAGGCGGGGAGTTCGTCACGCTTGAGCAGGAGCTGAAAAGCGTAGAAAGCTATATCTTCATCCAGAACATGCGCTACGGGGAGCAGTATGGGCTCCACATCGATCTTCCGCGGGATTTGCTTTCCTGCCAGACCATAAAGTTTTCCCTGCAGCCGATAGTGGAAAACTGCATTATTCACGGATTCCGCAATTTCCCGGGGAAGGGTGAGATCACCATTTCCGGAAGGCGGGAGGGGGAGCGCCTGCTGCTGTTTGTGGAGAACAACGGAAACTCTATTTCAGACGAAGCAATGCACCGGTTTGAAGAAAGCAAAACCGGAAAAAAACGGGATGAAAAAAAGTTCACCGGCATCGGGATGCTGAATGTGAACGAGATTATCCGCATCACTTACGGGAAAGAGTTTGGCCTGCATCTCATGCGGCACAACGGCAACACAGTCGTTCGCTATGACTTGCCCTACAGAAAGCGGAGGCCGGAAAACAATGAAGAAAATCATGATCGTCGATGATGAGATTCTGGTCCGGGTGGGGATCAAATCCATTGTCGATTGGGGAAAATACGGATATCAGGTCGTGGGGGAGGCCGCCGACGGAAAAGAAGCGCTTTCCCAGATAGAGAAAAATCCGCCCGACATCGTGCTGACGGATCTCGTCATGAGCCCGATGGACGGCTTCGAGCTGATTCGGCAGTGCAAGACGCGATTTCCGCACATAAAGTTTGTGGTCCTCAGCAGCTATAATGACATGGACAATGTGAAGCGCGCGATGAAACTGGGCGCCATGGACTATGTCTTCAAACTGAGGGTGACGGAGAAGAGCCTGGTCTCCATGCTGGATGAGGTCAGCCGGGAAATGGACCGGGAACAGCCGAAGAAAAACGAAATGTCCAGCCGAAAGGACGTCCCGGCCATCAAGCAGCGGCTGATGCAGGCGATGATGGACAAAAGCTATTTAAACCAGGAAGACATTTTCCGCGAGGCGGAGCAGCTGCAGCTGAAAGTCTCCCTGAAGAAGCCCTTTCTCCTGTTTCTCATAGCCATCGATGATTTTGAACTCAGCGTGTTCGACGAGGTCATTCAGGAAGTTCAGCTCTTGAAATTCTCCATGGCGAATATTCTGGAAGAAGTGCTTGGGCAGAGCTTCGTCTGCGATGTTTACGGCATCGACGGCGGCAGCTTGGTGGCGGTGCTTCGGCAGGACTGCGAAAAAGATGCCGTGCGGGACAAAATGGAAACCGCGTTCAGGCAGGTGCGCGAGTATATGAAGAGGTATCTGAACATCAGCGTGTCCGGCGCGGCGAGCGGCGCTTTAAGTTCAATTGCGCAGATTCCGGAAACGGTGCGTCTTTTACGCGCGGGGCTGACGCAGCGCATTTTTCGGGGCAGGGCGTTCTTTTTCCCTCCGCGTGGAAAAGCTGAACGTTCGCCCACGCTCAGGATTTCTTATTCCGGCATCGCCAGCGACATGGATCGGGCCGTCAGCAAAGGCGGTGACGAACTGATCCGATATCTGAAGCGCTTTTTCGACGCGGTTGGGACGCTCGAGTGCGCGGAAGAAAACGATATCCGGGAATGTTATTTTGAAATGTACAGCGCGCTGAGCCGGTGTGCCCGCACCTACGGAATCGACATCAACAAGCTGTCGGACGAGCAGGGGAACCGGCTTCACTACGTGATTCTGAAGGCCGACACGATGACGGCCGTCCGGAACAGCTTTCTTGCGGTGGCGCGCCGCCTTTTGGATTCGCTGCAGTCGGATAAAAAGCCGCTGATGCGGCAGGATATTCTGAACGCCCAGAAATACGTCCGGAACAATCTTTCCCGGCACCTTACCGTGACCGGCGTCGCGGCGATGCTGAATATGAACAGCAGCTATTTTTCCCATCTTTTCAAGAAGCAGACGGGAAAAAGCTTTGTCGATTATGTGAACGAGGCGCGCATCGAGAAAGCGAAAGTCCTGTGCGCGACGACCGACTACCGCATTTACGAGATTGCGGCGATGGTGGGTATCGACAGCCCCAACTATTTCAGCGAGCTGTTCAAGAAAATCACCGGAAAAAATCCGAACGATTATCGAAAGCGTTGAAGAAGGTGCACTTTTGCAAACGGTCAAAAAAATCGCTTTTATCTTTGTGGTGGCTGGCCTGTCCATCGCTCTGATTCTTGGAGCGCTTTTCATTGCCAGGGGAGATGACCGCCCGGAACCCGCGGAAGAGGCCGCCACGACGCTAAAAGTATGGGGAAGCGTCCCGGCGGAAGCCGGGCCCGCCAGGGTGATGGAAGAATTCAACAAAGCGTTTCAAAAGGAAAACCTTCGTGCGGAATATGAATTTTATCCCAACAATGAGTCGGGAAACGCGCAGCTGGATTCAACGATTCTGGCCGGCGGAGAGGTGGATGTCTATTTTACCTATACGACGCGCGAGCTTGAAAAACGCGCTATGAGCAATATGGCCGTCAATCTCGCGCCTTTTATCGAGCGCAGCCACATGGACCTGAAAAAGGCTTTTGGCGCTCCCGTCTTCTCGTATTTCATCAACGGAAAACCCTACAGCATCCCCACCAAGCTGGACCAGTATGGCATCACGCTGAACAAAGACGCGTTCGACAAAGCCGGAATTCCCATCCCGAAGCAATGGACCTTTGACGAATTCCGCGCCGTGGCAAAAAAGCTTTCCCATGGGGAGGGCAGGAACCGGACCTACGGGATGTTCTTCTGCACCCAGGAGGATATCTCTTATATCATTACCTACTTTGCGTCGCGCAGCCTGGGCGGCGATCCGCTTTACAAATCGGGCGGAAAAGAAACGAATTTTGACAGCCCTGTTCTGCGGGATGCAATCGGGATGGTATACACGATGATGAACGTGGACCATTCCGCGCCGACCCACGAAGAAAGCGTGGAGCAGAAGCTCACCCAGGAATCCATGTTCCTGACCGGGAAATGCGCCATGACCATCGGTCCCTGGATCATCCGAAGCGTCAAAGACCTGTCCACCTATCCTCACAGCTTTACCACGGCTTTTGCGCCCTATCCCGTCTCCCGCTACGGCACCCGGGTTTACGAGCAGGGAGGGCTGGGCGACCATCTGTCCATCTGCCCCACTTCCATGCATTCTGAGGCCGCCTGGAAATTCATACGGTGGTATGCCGAGAGCGGCATCCTTTCCATGGTGCCGGGCGGTCGGATCCCCGCGTACACGGGCTTTGACCGGAAGACCATTATGGATTCCCTTATGAAAAATGCAGACGACCTGCTCGACAAAGAAAGCGCCGAAGGGATTCTCGTGATTCCCCGTAAGAATTTTGCAATCCCTTCTCTGACCACTCGCCTTTCTCAAATCAGCGGTGTGCTGAACACCCATATGGAACGGATCTTTACGGGAGCGGAGCCTGTGGAAGACGGGCTGAGTGCGGCCAAGCGGGAAGGCGACGCATGGCTGAAAGGCGCAGCCTCGTGAGCGGACCTTCCGCGCTTGGCGCAGTTTCCGGTGTACTCCCGGGATTTTTTATCCCGGGAGTATTTCTTGCTGCCCACGTCGAAAAAGTCGCTGCTTTTTGCCGTGCCCTACACCGGCCGCAGGAATCAGTACAGCGGCAGCAGTCCGCAGAAAATGGGGTCTAAAATATTGCAGGCGCTCCCCAAAAGGGTGGATTTTTCTTTGAGATAGGGATACAGGACGCGTATCCGATGGGATGACTGGGAAGCTTTTTTGGAATTGATGGTCGATTCCAGCATCTTCAGATACCGCTGGGGGAGCAGGGACCCTTCCAGCCCGATTACAATCACGTCCGGGGCGAAAAGATTCGCGTAGTTCAGCATCAGAAACGCCAGCTTGTCCAGCGCCTCGCGCAGGATTCTGTCGATCGCCGGCTTTCTGGCGTTCCGGCACGCTTCCTCGAAAGTGTAGTCGAGGCCGGTCTCTTCCCGAATCCGCTTTACGATGGCGGTCGTGGAGGAATAAAGCCGGATGCAGCCGCGGTTCCCGCAGGAGCACAGAGGCCCCCGGTAATCGATGCTCACGTGGCCGATTTCGTGGGTGAGGCCGTTGGCGCCCTTCAGCAGATTGCCGTTCAGGACAAAGCCGGACCCGAGGCTGTAGGTGATGCCGAGAAAAATGAAGTCCTTATAGGTCCTGCCGAGGCCGATGTAATTTTCCGCCAGCGCCGCGCCACGGCAGAGGTTGTCCAGGTGCACGGGGAGATGGTAGATTCCCTTCAGGATGGAGACGATGGGGACGTTTTGGATTCCGTAAAAATCGGGCGGATTCAGGATAACGCCCCGGTTTGCGTCGATGGGGCCGAAGCACCCGACCCCGATTCCCGCGATTCGGGGGTTCCCGTCCCGAAGCAGCGCGTCGATTCCCCGGCAGACGATTTGAATCAGGGCTTTGTCGGTCAGTTCGGCAAACCGGATTTCATGGGTCCGCAGAATCTGCAGCGAAAGGCTGCACAGCACGGTCTGGCAGCTGTTGTGCTGGATCAGGACGCCGACGATTTTCGGCGCGGCGGAAGCGAGCTGAACGCGGATGGGGTTCCGCCCGATGACCGGCGTGTGCTGCTCCGCCGTGTCGGCCAGAATCCGATGCCCGATCATCTCGGAGACGATGTTGGACACGGCCATTTTTGAGAGGTTCGCCTTTTCCGCCAGCTCCACCCGGGAGGTCGCCTGCCCCAGCGCCGCCAGCTTCAAAACTTTTCCCCTGTTCTGCCTCTTCAGCCTTGTGATTCCCCTGCTTTTCTTCGGCATTGCCCTTTTCCTTTCCCGACGCGCGGAACCCCATGTGGAATCCGCCCTTTTCGCCGCATCCGTGCCGGGCCCGATGCAGTCGGGCCGTCGGATAGATTATAGCATAAAAGCGGCCCCGATTGATGCCGCGGTCGGCGATCGGCCTGGGGCCCGGAAAAGAGGTCTTCTCGGGGGCGGCCCATTCGTAAAAGGCTTTTACTATTTTACTGGGTTTTTACCCTGCCTCTGCAGTCCTTTTACCTGGAATTTGATAAGATGGACTTGCGTCGAGAGAGGTGAGAGGCGAAAGATGCGGAAGTTCTGCTGGAAATCACCGTGAAAGAAGAATGTGAGTTTGAAGGATGGGATCATCGTGCCGAAAGCGGCCGCGTCGAGCGATAAGCACCCCTGGCTCGGCGAATTGCCGGATATTGGGGGCGGCCGGTTCTCGTTCGCCGTGATGGGGGACAGGACGGGCCTGCAGATTCCCGGAATCTTTGAAAGCGCCGTTTCTGCCGCCGCAGGGCTGCATCCGGATTTCATCATCAGCGTGGGGGACTTGGTGGAAGGCTATTGCACCGCCGCCGAAAAAGCGGGCGCCTGCCGTGACTGGGAAGCGACTCTTGCCCTGCTGAACGGCCTCGGCGTTCCGTTTTTCACCGCCGTGGGGAACCACGACTACGGGAACCCGCTGCAGGTCGAAATCTGGAAAAAGTACTTCGGCCACGAGTATTACGCGTTCCGAATCGGGAAGGTTCTGTTTCTGGTCCTGAACACGGTGGAGCGGCTCGCCGCCCCGTTTGAAGAGGGCGCCGTGCGGCTGATGCGCAGCGCGGCCCGGTCGGTCCGGCAGCATCCGCGAAGGGAACGGGAAATCGCGGCGCATGTCACCCGCGTTCTGAACGCCGGGAACAGCAATCTGGACACGGCCGAAAGCCTGAGCCTGCGGCTGTCGCAGCGGCAGATGGATTTTGCCGAGGCAACCGTGCGGGCGAACCGGGACGCCGCAAGAGTCTGCATCGTGACGCACCTGCCCTTCTGGAAAGGGAAAAAGACGAAGCAGTACGAAGACCTGATGCGGCTGTGCGCCGGAATTCCCCTGACCGTGATTGCGGGGCACCTGCACACGCTGGAATACACGGAAAAAGGGGACCGCGCGTTTATCCAGATCGGGCGGACCGGCGGAATCTGCTGGGGACCGGCGGGCAGGGGCGGCTTTCACCATTTTCTGTGGGTCAATGTGGAAAACGGAGAAATGGAGTTCACGGTTTTCCCCGTACAGAAAGAAATGGATCTCTCCGATTATCAAACAGCGGCTTTGGATTCAGAAAAGAGGAAATTATTATGAAAAAACTCAAAGCGATTCAAACGTTCGCCGCGCTGTGCCTGCTGGCGTCCGTTACCCTGAGCGGATGCGGCACCTCCGGGGCGGCGTCCGGTTCCGCTTCGGGCGGGGCGCAGAGCGCTTCCGCAAAACCGGCGGAAGCGGGGGAGCCGGTCACCATCGAATACTGGCACATCAACTCCAAGACCTTCGGCGGCCCGACCATCGACCAGTACGCGCAGGCCTTCAACAAATGCCAGAGCAAATACAAGGTCGTGCCCCGCTTCATAGAAGGCGTCTACGGCGGCGTCCTCCAGAACCTTCAGGCCGACACCGCCGCCGGCAACCCGCCCGCCGTGATTCAGGTCGGCTACTCGTACCTGGACTATTTCTCCAAGAACTTCAAATACACTTCGCCCGCCGACCTGATTCAAAACGACAGCTCCGTCAGCCCGGACTATCTGAAAGGCTTTAAGGAGAACACGCTGAAGCTCAGCACCGCCGCGGACGGGACCCTCGTCGGCCTTCCCTATTCGCTGAGCGTTCCGGTGATGTATTACAACCTCGACATTTTGAAAAAAGCCGGTGTCGATACGGAAAAGCTGCCGACCACCTGGGACCAGGTCTACAGCGCCGCAAAGCAGATTTCGGATAAGACGAAAAGCACGGGGCTTGTGATCCAGTGCTCCAAGGATTTCTGGCTCGGGCAGTGCATGATTGAGTCCAACGGGGGCAGCCTGGCCAAGACCGCCGACGGAAAAATGCAGGCATCCTTTGCCAGCGCCGAGGGCGTCGAAGCCATGCAGCAGTGGGCGGACGCCATCAAGAACGGGTCGACCAAATATATTTTGAACGAAGAGTCGAAGTCGGCCTTCATGTCGGGCAACGTCGGCATCCTCGCCGCCTCTATCGGCTGGTCTTCCGCCATTGATTCGGGAAGTTCCTTCCAGCTTGTGACGACGAAAATGCCGGCCTACGGGCAGAAACCCCTGAAAGCGCCCGCCGGCGGAAACTTCCTGACGATTACCGCCCAGTCCGAAGAAAAGAAAAAGGGCGCCTGGGAGTGGGTCAAATATCTGACCAGCGCGGAAGGGTACCTCGACTGGACGAAAGGGACCGGCTATATTCCCCCCAGAACCGATGTGCTGGAAAGCTCTGAATTCAAGGACTATCTGAAAAAGAACCCGCTTCTGCAGGCTGCGGCGGAGACCGTGGACTACGCGAACCCGTGGATTTCGTTCTCCGGCTCCGCGGGCATGGAAGCGGACCAGAAACTGCTGGATATGAGGGACGCGGTCATGAACGGCAAGCAGACGGCCGCAAAAGCGCTTCCGGCCACTCAGAACGAAATCAATCAGATGGCCGCATCGAAAAAGTAATGTTTGTTTAGGAGACTGGCTATGCGCAGAATATCCGGGAGAAAGAAAAGGGAAAAATTACTGGCTTTCGTTTTGCTGCTGCCCGTTTTAATCGTCTTTTCCGTCTTTATGTTCTGGCCGCTGATTCAGACCGTCTGGCTCAGCCTCTACGACTGGAACATGGTGTCGCCCGAAAAACACTTCGTTGGCTTCGCGAACTACACCGCGATTTTTCAGGACGGCTCCTTCGTGCAGATTCTGAAAAACACGGGACTGTACGTCCTCCTGTTCCTGGCGATCGATTTCGCCGTGCCCTATCTTGTTTCCTGCATCCTGGCGTTTGCGGTCAAAAAGATGACTGCGTTCTATAAATCCGCGCTTTTCCTTCCGAGTTTGCTTTCGCTCGTGACGGCCGCCCTGATTTTCTCCTGGCTGTTCAACCCGATAGCCGGCCCGCTGTCCAAACTGTTCGCGCTGTTTGGGCAGCGTTTTCCTAACTGGGCGCAGACGAACGGCCTGGTCATCGTGGTGCTGTCCATCATCACATCGTGGAAGCTGTTCGGGTACAACCTGATTGTTCTGCTCGCGGGGGTCTCCAGCATCCCGCTGGAGCTGATTGAGACGGCCAGGCTCGAAAAGACGCCGCCCCTTGAGGTTTTCTTCAGAATCATCCTCCCGCTCAGCTCTTCCACGGGAATCTACACCCTGATTATCACCATCGTGTGGGGCCTGCAGTGGGTCTTTACGCCAATCAACATCCTCACGGCGGGAGGGCCCGACAAAGGCAGCCTGAACATCATCTATGAAGTCTACGACCAGGCGTTCACCTTCTTCAACACGGGGAAAGCGTCAGCCTGGGGGCTCGTCACGCTCCTGCTTTTCAGCGCCCTTCTGTTTCTGGAATTTCGATATGTGGAGAAGGGAATTTATTATGAAAACTGACAAAATCGGGCGCGCGGCGATTCACCTGCTTCTGCTGTGCCTGTCGGCCTGCATGGTTCTGCCCGTCGTCTTTACGGTTTTTTCCTCGTTCAAAAGCGTGAACGACATCATGACGAACCCCTTGCGGCTGCTGCCGGAGCGGTTTATCCTGGACAATTACCGGACCATTCTGGACCGGGTGCCGTTCGGCGTCATCATCCTGAACACCGTCGCCATCGCCCTGACCGTAATGGGGTTCAAGCTGGTCACAAGCTGCCTGGCCGCGTACAGCTTCGTGTTCCTGCGGAACCGGTTCAGCGACGCGCTGTATTTTCTGTTTATCTGCACCATGTTCATCCCGCTTTCCGTCACCATGATTCCCAATTACATCACCATTTCAAAAATGGGGCTTCTCGACCGGCTGATGGGGGTCGCCCTGCCCCAGCTCTGCGACGCGATGGGAATTTTTCTGCTGCGCCAGCATTTCAGGGGCATCCCGGAGTCGCTGATTGAGGCCGCGAAGCTGGAAAAGACCCCGCACCTGACGATTCTGTTCAAAATCGTGCTGCCTGTCGCCAAGCCGGCCGTCATCGCGACGGGCATCATCTTCTTTGTGAACTCATGGAACGAGTACGTCTGGCCGAAGCTGGTTTTGAGGACGGAGGGGAACTATACGCTTCCGCTGGCGGCGCAGGCCTTCATCGGCGCGGAGGGGAGCGCCGACCTGAACATCACCATGGCGATGGCCACCGCCACGCTGGCCATTCCGCTGGTGCTTTTTCTGATTTTCCAGAAGTTCATCATCGGGACGTTCGCGTCGTCCGGAATCAAGGGATAGTGAGAATATGAACGACATCAGACTGGAGCATATCACAAAAAAATACGGCGGCAACGAGGTCGTCAGCGACCTGACCCTCCCTATCCGCCCGGGGGAGCGGATGATTCTGCTGGGGCCTTCCGGCTGCGGGAAAAGCACCACCCTGCGGATGATCAGCGGGCTGACGGAAATCACCTCCGGGGATTTGTATATGGGCGGGGTGCGGATGAACGACGTGGGGTGCGGCGACCGGAACGTCGCGATGGTCTTTCAGAACTACGCCCTGTTCCCCCACATGACCGTTTACCAGAATATCGCCTTCGGTCTCAGGACCCTGAAGCTCCCGAAGGCGGAGGTCAAAAAGCGCGTGCTCGCGATGATTGAGACGCTGGAGCTGTCGGGCCTTGAAAAAAGGCTGCCGCGGGAGCTTTCCGGCGGGCAGCGCCAGCGCGTCGCGCTGGCCAGAGCCGCGATAAAAAACGCGCCCTATTTTCTGCTGGACGAGCCGCTCTCAAACCTGGACGTTCAGCTGCGCGCGCACGCCAGAAAAGAGCTGGTCCGCATTCATGAACTGAACCGCTCGACGTTTCTGTACGTCACGCACGACCAGATTGAGGCCATGACGATCGGGCAGCGCGTCGCAATTCTGAACAAGGGGAAGCTGCAGATGGTCGATACGCCGCACAACATCTATTACCGGCCCGCAAACGTCTTTTGCGCGCGGTTCATCGGCACGCCGCCGATGAACGTCTTTCCCGCAGAGCTGGAGGAAAGCGCCCTCGTCGTCGCCGGCCACCGCATTCGGCTGTCGCCCGCATGGGGCCGCCGCCTCGCCTCTTCGCTAAAGGGGCCCCGCGTGACGGCCGGGATCCGCCCGGAAGAAATTATCCTCCGCCCGTCGGAAAGGGAAAACACGGTTCCCGCGACGGTAAAATACGTCGAAAATTACGGGAACAGCCTCGGGGTGTATTTCGAGCTGGGCGGCCTGGAGATGGTGGCCACGGTCGGGCAGAACCGCCCCCTGTCGCAGGGGGACGCGCTCTTCGCGGAGTTTCCGGATGCCGGGCTGAGCTTTTTCGACCCGGAAACGGAGAAGAACGTCGGCTACCCGGAGGAATACGGCGGCGAAAACAAGCCGCTTCATCTGGCAAAATAACGACCGAAGAAAAGGCACCTGTGGGAACGCGCGGTCCGCAGGCGCTTGACGTTTGGTCTGCCCGCGGGCTTTTTTCGGGTATTTCCGGAAGGAGGCCGACTTTTTCGGAGAAGGAGAAGAAAAAATGGAGAAAGTGCTGTATGACACCGACATCGGCAGCAATATCGACGACGCGGTCTGCCTCGCCTATCTGCTCTCCCAGCCGTCCTGCGAGCTGCTGGGAATCACGACGGTGAGCGGTGAACCGGAAAAGCGCGCCATGATCGCGAGCGCAATCTGCACGGCCGCGGGACGCGACATCCCCATCGTTCCGGGGGCCGGGAACCCGCTCTTCGGCCGCCAGAGGCAGCCCCGCGCCGCCCAGGCGGAAGCGCTCGGCCGCTGGAAGCACCGGGCCGAGTTCCCGAAAGCGGAGGCCGTGGGGTTCATGCGGGAAAAAATTCTTCAAAATCCCGGTCAAATCACTCTGCTTGCCACGGGCCCTCTGACCAATGTGGCACTTCTGTTTGCGCTGGAACCCGGGATTCCATCCCTGCTCAAACGGCTTGTGCTGATGTGCGGCTCTTTCAGGCCGGCGGCGGGAAAAGCCCGGGCGGAGTGGAACGCCGTGTGCGACCCGTGCGCCGCGGCCGCCGTTTACAAAGCCGCCGTTCCGCTGCACCGGTCCGTCGGCCTCGACGTGACGACGCGGGTGTGGATGGACCGGGCCGGCGTCTCCAAAGCCTTTACGGCCGGTATTTTAAAACCGGTGCTGGATTTTGCGGGCATCTGGTTCCGGAGCGCGGACCGGATTACCTTTCACGACCCGCTCGCGGCCGCCGTGGTCTTCGACGACAGAATCTGCACTTTTCAAAGCGGAAACGTGGAGGTCGGCCTCAGCGGCCCTCTGGTGGGGACAACCCGCTGGCACCCGAGCGCGGGCGGCCCGAACCAGGTTGCGTCCGGCGTCGATTCAGACGAGTTTTTCCGGCACTTTTTCAGCGTCGTAAAATAAGTGCGGCCGCGCCGGCGGGGGCGTCCCAAGATAATGTCTTCCCCAAGCGCCGCGGAGCGGGCGAAAAACAATTTATCGGCGCGCAAATGGCGCCGCTTTTGGCGCTTTCAGCGCAGAATAGATACCCACCGACTACTTGTCGGTGGGTATCTATTCTGAGGGGAGGAGCGCCTGAATTTGTCGTAAGACCCTGCTTTTTCAGGGAATCGCCGGAGGCGCGAAAGGCGTTGTACGCCCGGGTTTCCGGCTTTTTCTTTTTGTCCGGAACCTGATTTTTTCGGGTGCGTCCCAACCTTTCGGGGTCCCCCTACAGCCGAAGCGTTCGCAGGCCCATTCGGGCGTTTCTACGCGCTGAGCTGGGGCTGCCGATAGGAAAGAAGCTGCTCGATATTGACGTTGAAGTCGATTTCGACCCGATAGTCTTTCCAGACCCGCACCTGACGGATCAGCTGGGAAACGATCATCTTCTTTTCCGC
>ENA-UOOE01000333-UOOE01000333.1-fermentation-metagenome-genome-assembly--contig:-NODE-333-length-48160-cov-9.669764_pt1 | contig 48160 bp, 49 predicted proteins | sample MGYA00245776_ERZ724021 | MGnify/ENA primary metagenome ERZ724021 (study PRJEB28704, sample SAMN03018321) | fermentation metagenome | biome: anthropogenic terrestrial biome; feature: soil; material... | reverse complement strand
GACAAACTCCCTCAAGCTGAAGGCGTGAGAGGGTTCTTCCTTTCTCGCGATAATCTGTTTGATGAACTAAGTTGGCCAAATCAATCATGAGATTCATTGTGGGGGTAAATTTTTTCGTAGAGACTATTACTAAAATTGCAGACCAAACGAACCTTTTGGCGTTAAACGTGGCTATTGAAGCGGCACGAGCAGGAGAAGCGGGGGGGGGTTGCTGTCGTTGCCGAGGAGGTTAGAAAATTGGCAGAAGAGCCGGCCGAGGCAGTTTAGCAGGTTCGCCCGCTGAACAGCATACGCAAATAAAAACTGATGATTATTTTTAAACCCTGTGTACTCGGGGGGTTCAACGATTACCTTTTTCTTGGGGGTTGTGTTTTTGTTCCCTTTCTTTGTCATAAACATTCGCTCCTTTATCCTTATGTATTGTTTTTGTGTTTCTTTTCTACATGATATTTTTACAATACACAAAAGAAGGAGGCACAAACAAGGGGGGGAAAAACACAATACGACTTTTCACAAAAAATATTTTCATCTACATATTATTATCATTAACATTGAGAATGTATATCCGACGTAGTAGAAATAATATTAAGGGTTTAGGAACATTGATATATACATAAAAAATACGGGAAATCCCATATATGGAATCCCCCGTATAATAAAAAATACAATTGATTTTTTACTCTTCTTCGTCCTCTTCTCCAGGCTCCTTTACATGGAAAAACTCTATAAAGGAACTTCTTATCATGCCTTTTAAGGCTTCGTCGGTAAACCCTATTTCGTCATATTTTTTTTGCAATTTAGGTGTGCATTTATATTTAATGCTTGTATTCAACATCCCGCTACGAACAATATAATTAATGTCCTCCGCAGGCATTTTTAACTCCCTATACGCGTAGGAAATATCCCGCAATATATCAGTGTAACACTCCTTTAAAGGGATATATGGCCCATCATATAAGGTGCAGTAATATTTATAAAGTGTTTCCTCTTCTTTCATGTCATAGTGTCTCAATTGCTTTTTTATAAACGTAAAAAAGTCAGTGGACATCCATGTCTCAATATTTCGAAAAGGATATTCACTTTGCGAACCGTGATATCCTTGGTTTACATACACGAAATCTTTTTTTGATGAAAGGGTATTTGTTCCATCCGGCCTTGTCATAACCACCATCCCAACCGCAATAACAACAACGAAAACTATTAAGCCTAAGATAGCATATTTTTTATTGACGTTTTCTTTTGCTGACATATATATACTTCCTTTCTTGTCTTATTTTTGAAAAGAAATTGTATATAACGTATTTTAACCATACAATATTAAGATGTAAATATCAACTCCATAGGGTCAAAGTTGAATGTCACTATGCATAATGTAAACTTTATTATCACCAAGGCTATTAATATCATGTTTACTCTCAAGTTTTCTTTATAACAATGGGAAATACAGACCAACAAACTCTAAACCCCCACAAACTATCGCATAAACAAAAGTTATTGCACTAATCGCTTGTACCGAGTATGCTATTGGGGATTCGTCGGCTTTTTTATATGCCAAAATATATAAACGCCCAAAGAAAAATACGACGACCCCTGATAAGCACATCAAAAACATACATACAAATATCCCATTTTCAAACAAACCCGTGACAATCATAAAAATAAAACGTATGTCATATACCCAAAATAGTATACTTATGACAACAATATATTTATTATCAATTCGTGCGGAGACAGGAACAAAAGAAGCCTCCGATATTTGTTCTTTAAACATTTTTTTTGCTTCTTTGCGAACACAATCTTCTTCTATAGATTTTTCTAAAAGTATTGAACAAAGTACAATACTTACTGCACACAATAATGGGTCTATCATCGCAATACACACTCCTTTATTTATGAATTCAGAAGTTCTCTGTTGTTCTTTAAGTCCCTTAAGTAAATAGATGATATACCTTGTATATACATGAAACATGCGGGGCTTATGTGTACGGCCCCGCATGTGCTATCAAAAATTACCCCTCGTTTTCTTCATCTTCTTCTTCATCTTCTTCTGTATTTTCTTCTGTATTTTCAGGGCTTTCTTCTTGCTTTTTAGATACAGGGAATAACTCCGTAAAAATAAAGGGGTCCATAAACCCAAGGACAAAGAAAAAGTTCTCTTCCGGGGTCAGGTTCCGTGTCTGATTTATAAAATCAGACACAAACACAAACATGTCCTGTTCTTTATTACTGGCGATACCTTTTACCGCGTCTTTTTGCAGAAGAGGAATACGAGACAATAACCTTGCTATTTTGCTTGTATGCATATTTCCAAAGTCAACCTGCTTAAAAAGAGGCGCTTGGACTATCTGTCGTAAAGCGACATTTTGTTTTTCTCCATCACTTTCACTATTGGATGTTTTTTTCTTTTGATGGACAAGCACCAGCCCCAAAAGTATTCCCGCAATTAACGCCTGCTGATGGGTTCTCTTTGTCACTGTTTTGGCCCGTCTAAAGATTATTAAGACTCTATGATGTCAATGGACAGCAAAAATGTCATGATCTCAAAGCCCTATGCTCTTGTCCATTCACAAGTCACATTTACTTCCTTTCTCTTCTCCATAACCTGTTTCCTCATACCCTGGAGCCTCCAAGGATGATCCACCCTCCCATGTTGGCTTTCCCCAGGGGTATCTGTTTTTCTTCTGTTTCCATCCGAGCCCTTTCCTCAAATTCGGTCAGGCAGAAATGATCCTCTTCCTTTCTAGCCGAAAGATGACCATCCATATGTATAAGAATATGAACGGGACTTCCGGGCTTCGGCGCCACCACTTTGTCTCATTGATCCCTAAGCTGATACTTTACCCCTTCGTATGAAATCCTGGGCTCCTTGTCCGCCTTTCTCCCATGTTCTTTAACCAGGAGAAGATCCAGTTCATGGGAAGAAACCTGAAGGATGACATGTTGCTTTTGGGTTTCACTCCGAATCTTCTGTTTCCGGAAGGAGGCATTGGCTTCCTTCATGGAGGTTATACTCTTTCTCCTTAGATCTACCCACAAGCCTATGTTGAAAGGCTCCCCATAGCCTTTCACTCTTCTCTTTGCTTGAGGGGAGTTTGGCTTGATGTGAGTCACACCCAATCTCTCCATGATTTTGCCGAACTGTGAAAGGGAGACTCTCCTGCCTGCAAGCTCTTTCTCCAATGCTGGCTTGGAGTTCACCGGAAAAAATATGCCGTGGCGGTCACTATATAGTCTCTCTGGAACTCCCCATCTCTCGAACATCCCCTTCATGACATGAAGCTAGGCCGTGCAGTTCCCGGATCTGTCCAGCCAGAGAGCCAGTATATTACTGGTGGCATCGTCTATCGCGTCATGAAGATGAAGATTCCCTCTTACAGGACTAAGCCACTCGAAGGGACTTGCATCGATCTGCACCAGAAGCTTGGTGGACGGCATGCGTCCTCTGGATGGCTTCCTTTCGGCGCCTTATGAGCGTGGGGCAAGGGGTATTCCAGTCTCTTGGAGAATGCGTCCAACCGGCTTCGAGCTGATCTTGCACCCCTTATCCTCTTCCAGCATCTCTGCTATATGCTGACAACTTGCCTCCGGCGTCACTCTAGTGGCCAGATCCATCACATGGCTCCTGATATCACTAGATGTCCTGTTATGGGCACATCGCCCTCTCCCTTTGTGGGCCAGTCCACTGGCACCTTCCTTGCTGAATACCTCCTTAAGTCTGTATATCTGGCGTTTGCTCAGCTCCAGCAAAAGTGATGCCCCATTAACTGTAAGGATATCTTCTACCAGCTTTTTAATTATAGATACGCGCCTTGCTTCTTTCTGGGACAACAACTTTTCTCCTCTCATAATTCAATAAACATGACATTTTTGCTGTCCCTTTTCAACTGACATTATCGCTGTTCGGTAACAATGAAGACTCTATAATTGACAAGGGTAAGGACTTTATATAATATTAAAATTGCACGAAACAATTAAATTAAAGAAGGTTAAAATGAGTATATAGATACTGCTTGCAACTGAGGTTATTAAAATTAAATTAATTATACTGGGGGGTTTATATTCATGAAAAAAGTTTGTTCAATCAAAAACATGACTGTACTCGGAATATGTGGACTTCTGTTTTTTGTCGCTCCAATTCAGGGACACGCTTTTATCGAAAACATAATACGGAATACGATAGTTGACGGGATTGCCGAATCACAGAAAGAACAAATAAAAAGTACTCCGTCCCAGGCATATGTCGCTCTTCTACAATCCTTTAGTGTAGCGACAGATATTGATATCGACGTTGAAATGGCAAGTAAGCTATGGAAAGCGACTCGTCGGCCGTACTTGAATACCCCTCACAGCATGTATCTTGGATACAAAAAAACATCTCAGGCATGCCGGTTAAACAAAGACGATTACCAGGTTCTTATTTTTAAAGATAAGGATGAGGTTTTAGTGAAAGAGGAGTCCTTGCGCAACGCTTTTGCCAAGGGGGCAACGGCGTTGGCTTTTGTGAGTGATGATACATACCGAAAACAAGATAGCATAGCTTCCACATCATCTACGCTTCGCAGAATTGGATATCGCACAAGAGACCATGGACTTTTTGGCGATATAGCGGACATAAATAGTACTGGCAAGTATGACCGTCGCTGTGAAGTGGCTGTTGCCATTTTGGGGATGTCTGAGAATGGGAACCTCATTGTAGCGGATATTGATGGCCAATTCCGTCTATATCCATTTGATATTTTGGATGATGTCGAGTTTGTTATGGGATTCCGGTATCTCCCCCACCAGGTGGACCGAAGTCATCTGGCTATAGATGAAGATACTATCGGTGAAAATAACATGGAGGAAAAAACGGAAACACGAGATAGTAAAATCTCTCAGGAGAGTGAAGATTATATTGAAAAAATGAGACGGGAGCTTAAAAACAAATAAACATTGATGTTTAGATAAAGTGTCGTGAACATTGATAATTTAATTTCATAAATTATTATATTATTTTTTAGAGGAGGCGTTTTTATATGGCGGATATGTATTGTGAGAATTGCAAGAGAATTGTTGGAACAAAGAAAAACTTAACTGGCGGTCTTCTTTGTTTGTTAATTGGAGCGATCCTAATGTTCTTTTTCGCTATTATAGGATGGATCTTGGGTCCGATACTGATTATTACAGGGATAGTACTTATAATATGTGGTGGAAAGAGATGCTCAATTTGTGGGGGTAAAAACTTAAGCGAAAAGATACCCACAGAGGCGGATAGTGTGTCGACAGGTAGGTGATTTTTTAATTTTAAATCGAGTATCTTTTATGTAAAACGCATGCTCCATGCACATCTCGCCGCTCATCTCAAGATCGCATGCGTCACAAGCCACGGAAGCGGAGTAGGGGCCAAAAAACATCTCTTGCAAAACAATATCCGGTCTCTGTGCCTTGAGTGTTTGGAAAATAAAGACTTTGATTTCGTATTTCATTTGTGGCGTGGATTCACGTAACACTCGATGGATACAGGTGTTATGCCACATTCTTCTGCTTTGTATGATGTATGTCGACCCCCCGAGGTTTTTACGCTACTGGGGGTCGACACAACTCTTGTCAAGGTTCATTCTTACCATAGCAGGAGGCAGGGTAGCGTAACAAGCCCCCCTACATAAACATAGAATAAAAAAATAAACATAGCTTATTTCCCAAAAATAAAGAAACAAATAAAATAAAATATGTATTGTAAAAAAACAGAGGAACAGTAAAAATAACATAGAAAACGAATTTATTATTTTTTTGAGCATTCTGTGAAGAGGGAGGAGAGGTATCTCTTTTCTTTTGTTCTTGGTTTTAATCCCATGGCTTGCGCCATACGCGAGCGCCAGGTTTCATTGTAAAAGCGTCAATGAAACAAAAGAGATGTAAGGTTAGTTACAAACCCCGTCTACCCCTTACTATCACTGACTTCTCGTTTTTGTGTTTCTGCCAATCGCCGCATATCTTCGCGGTATAATTTTTCCAACCGCAGCCAGAAGGATGACGAGACACCTAAAATGCGTTCAAGTTTTATGGACATAGATGGTGTAACAGGCAGCGTTCCTTCAAAAAGCTGACATGTCTCTTCTTGTGTCAGCCCCATTTTCTGTGCAAAACATTCTTGCGACATGTGAAGGTATTTAACATGTTCTTCGATAATTTCGCCTGTTGGGACAGCATAATCAGTTTGTCTATTTCTAAACATGGGTGACTCTCCTGTAAACATTTTTCCTATACATATGTACCTTTACGTTTTCTGTGGACATACACGAGACTTCAAAAGAATTCTGGTCCGAAATCAGAAAAATCACAGAAAAGAATATCCTCACCCCATAAAAACCTTGCCTCTTCCCATGACAACTCCTCGGGGTCTTTCTCCGCTGGGTCTTGGTCAAACGCGAAGGAGTATGGAACCACGAAAGGAAATGTCTGTCCCGGTCCCTTTAACGCGTCAAGAACCTTCCGCCATGCGAGTGTCTGTGTATGGAGAGTCTTCATTTCTAATGTACACGTTTCTAATATAAATTCTTTTTCCTTCTCAAAAAACATGCTATTCTTAAATTCACAGGCGTTTTCTGCCATACAAAACTCTAGCTGGCTTTTTTGAATTGTAAGAGTCCCGTCGGAGTTAACCATGTATGTAAATCCAAAACATGGAACTCCTTTCTCTCGCGTAGTCATCATATCCACATAAAATAAAGAGGAAATACACATTTCCGGAAAAGAAGATTTTTTAGAATCATCCTTATACATCTGCTTATATTTCCCAATAACACTTTTCGCCTTATATTGGCTGTTAGGAATAATATCCATCCATGACATATTTGAATACAACATAATCATCCTCCCTTTCTTCTATTGACATTGTTTAATTACCCCCCGCCTCAACCCAGAACACTAACGTTCCGGATAGGTGGCGGGTAATTTGACGTGTTATAATCCCATCTCAAGAGAATGGCAAAAAAGGTCGTCCTCATTCCCCACGAACCGCTCTTCTTCCGACGTCAACTCTTCGGGGTCTTTCTCCGCTGGGTCTTGGTCAAACGCGAAGGAGTATGGAACCACGAAAGGAAATGTCTGTCCCGGTCCCTTTAACGCATCAAGAACCTTCCGCCATGCGAGTGTCTGTGTATGGGGAGTCTTTATTTCTAACGTTTTTGCAATAACCATCTCCATTACGCGTATTTCGTTATCGCTAAAACAGTCCATTTCCGGATGAACATGTTTTTCAGGATTACGCGCCATGTAATACTTGTCTTGGTTTTCGTCAACCGTAAGCGCCCCATCATAACTAACCATATACGTGAGTCCAAAACATGGCAATCCCGTTTCTCGTGTCATTATAAAATCCACACAAAAGAAAAATGAGGCAAGTGTTTTTAATGATGGAAGCTTTTCGTTTTTTTGCATATAGCGCATGTTACAATACCGCGCGCCGTTCTTTATTTTTTCATGGCTAAACATGATAATGTCCATATATGCAACGTGCGAATCCGACATACTGCCCCTCCCTTTTGCGGCTTGTTAACGCTCTGGAAGAGGAATCTCAAGACCATCCTCAATCCATCGACATTGCCCCACTTCAAACCCCGCAGGGGTTAAGTGGGGGGGGTTTTGCCCCTGCATCTGTTTCATTATTGTGTATCTGTATCTGTCAGAACGCTGGAGCAGCGTACAGTACTTGCTATTGACATCTATAGTCCCTTTATTTCCGGACAATGCGAAGGTTCCTCTCGTACGAACAGCTACTCTTCCGACATGCGTCCCTTTGTATTTTCCTTTAGGGATAGTCGCTCGCACCATACCACCTGTGGGGAATCCGAAGAAGCACTTGCTGTGCGGCAAATACGCCCTCGGGAATCCGTATTTGTCCGGGAGCGTTCGGGCGTACTACCCCCGTCCGGTGCAGCGGACACGCAGAGTGTCTCTTGCCAGGACGGTTACTGAATCGACCGCCCCGACGGAGGGCAGCGGAGTGAGCGCACGAGATTTGATACGTGCCAGGAGTTCGGGCTTGCCCTTGAGGAACTCCTCAATCGACCTGGCTCCTTTGGACTGGTTACACTCCTGACACGCCAGCGTCAGGCGGGACACCTTATTGGAGCCGCCCCGTACCCTCGGGACGATGTGCTCCACCTGGAGCGGCACATTTTCTGCTCCACAGTAAGCGCACTTACGCCCCCACTTTTCCAGCAGGTATTCCCGTACCTCGTATCCTGCGAGTTCTCCCTGCTGGTATTCCTTCCTCGAAATCTCGGGGTTCAGCATTTTTTGCGTGTCAAATTTAACGGACTCAACGCTGAACCCGGAGACGGAGGCGATACGCATAATCCGCCTCATCCACGACATGGTCGTGTCAACCCGGTGACGAAGGCTCGGCGGCAGCCACCCATCCGGTCGGCGCCGGTCGTTGAAACGTGGCGCACGATAACGGGTATTTGCGCTGCGCCGTCGTCGGCGATAGTTCGCACGTTTCGTCATGTTGTCCCGTATTGCGTTTCCACGGTGTTCCAGCTCAAGCCCGGCGATGAGACGGAGCTTGCCAGGCTCGTCCTCCCGCACGACAGCGATTCCGGTGAACCGTGCTCCGGGGTCGACCTTGACCAGGACCGGCTTCCCGACACTTTTCTCCGCCACTCTGTCCTTGAGGCGGATGGTGAACGGGAAGCGCTTGTGGACCACCGCCCTGGCTTTTGGGAAGTTCACGAGCCGTTATCTCATATTTTAATTCCATATAATAGTGTAATTTTTTCTTCATGACCCACTCCCCTTGAATAAAACTTATAGATAGATTTTTTTAAAAATCCCATAGCTTGCGCATATGCGCGCGCCAAGTTAGTTACAAATACAAAACAATTGCCTCACTTGTTTTGTGTCCCCCATTTTAATCCCGGTTGCTGTCATCGCAAAAGCGGCATGAAGCAAAAAAGCAGGTTAGTTACATACCCCCCGTCCGACCCTTGCTATGACTGGCTTCACATTTTTCTATTTTTGCATACACCGCCTTTGTTTTGTATGCCATTTGCGGTGTAAATCCACGTAATGTCCGATGGTTACAGGCGTTACGCCACATTCTCGTGTTCTGTATGATGTGTGTCGCCCCCCCCAGGGTTTGTACGCTACCCGAGGTCGGCACAACTCTTGTCAAGGTTCATTCTTACCATAGCAGGGGAGAGTGTAGCATAACAAGTCTCCCTAAAAACATAGAATTTTAAAATAAACATAGCATATAAAATAAAAAGCCAAGAAACCAGCACAAAAAATAGGAAAAAACAATAAACATAGAATTGCTGTGAAAAACTTTTAGGAAAGAATTTTAAAATAGTTTTTTTGTTTTTTTACTAGAGAAGGTGAAAAAAACATAGAGAAAAACTTAAAAACATATTTTTATAAATTAAAAAAGATTTCCAGATTTTTTATAGATACATTTTCTTTTTCCATATCTGCGACAGAAGAAATTATAGATTCTCCTTGTATCTGTTCAACACAAAAATGATTTTCCCGTATAAGTTGGCTTCCACCACGTAATGCAGAACACATATCTTCTGGACAGCTATAAACATTCAATGCGCTGAAAAAATACGTTTGAGATTCCGGTTGCCATTCTGTAACTTCTACTTCAAGAAAATTTCCAGGGACGACCAGTGTTTTAATAATGTTTTCGACTACTTCAGGAGAAGAAAATCTTCCAACATGAATAACCCCGTCTTCGCCTTCACCAATACTACAGAGCGTTACATAATATATCCGAGAAAAAACGACGATACTTTTTTATTTTCGCAACCTCCCTTTTTTAAGTAGCTTTCGACTTGTTTTAAATCGAAAGCTATGTCGAAAGCACATGTTGTTAGTTTTATTTTGTATTTGCCCTATCTAATAACACTCCGTCATTATTCCCATATAAAGTCGCGGGAGAAATCGGTTTGTAATGGTTAAGTCTAACAAAGCTTAAAATTATTTTTTATTTTTTTTGTTCCATTTTATTTTTTGTATGTACAGAAAGTGTCATAACACAATTTGCCATCATATCTATATCCTGTGAAATATAATGAAGAACGAGAATCGCGACGTTGGCTTGAATCGCGATTCTCTCTAAAACGGAAAATAAGGTTGTAACATTTCTGTGAGTCTCATCTAAATAGGACAAACAACTTAAGGGGGCAAGAATTACTAAATCGTAGTTTTTAAATTCTTTTATACAAAAATTAATTTCTTCTTGATTTTTGACTATTCCTATCCCTTGTGATTGCAACAGTTCGAGCTGTTCCCCAACGAGAGAAAAGCAATCCAAATTAGCGTTTATTTGTTCAATTTTTTCTGCAAGTTTGGAAATGCGCGGATAATAGCGCCGCCGCGCTTCTGAATATCTTTGGAATCGTCCTCAAAACTCCCAAAAAGCACCTTCCTGGGAGGTGAAGAAAAATTTTTAATTCCTGCCATTTTTTCTCCTGCTGCCAGTTGTATGCCCCATTGCAGTGCAAGAAAAGATTTGCCAATACCAGGCGCACCTGCCAAAATGGCTACTTTTCCGCTCGGAAGGCCTGGTAACACAAAATCACGCTCAATGGAAGCTAGCTTTCGAATTTCTTCATAATCAAGTAAAAATTGCGAAAGTGTCGGAAGGGTCATATCGACACCTCCTCTTTTTCAAAGCCACCAATTTTCTGGAAGTTTTTTTCCATCCATTCATCTAGGTCCTTTTTTTCGTATCTGACAGCGCCACTACTCGATTTTCCGTACGGCGGCGCAACTCGTTTCCCGATATTCCCAGTTTCTCGGAGTTTCGCCAGATATTTGGGCGAATATCCCGTATAGTACGCCGCTTCTTTGGTCGTCATCCATCTTTTTTCGATTTTTTCCATGGGAAACACCCCTTCTATTTTCAACCACCTCTGATATTTAGAGTTATCATTTTCTTCTTCTTTTATTCTTTTTCTAAAGAAAAAATTCTAGCTATATCACTGGGATTCAGATTTAACAATACAGAGTAATCTGTGATTGTTAAAGGTTCCTGTAAAACATTTTTTAGAAGACGACAACGGGAGACTATTTCTTTTCCCGTTAGATTTGTCTCATATGGCCTCACAAATTTTTCCGCGATTTCTTTAAATTCTTCTTCAGAAATTGCCCCCAACAAATAAGAACAATACTGTTGAAGGTAATCATATGACTTTCTTTGATTTTTAAAACTGCTAACTATCGTTTCTAACTTTTCTTCGATCACATCATTCATTTCCAGAATGTTAAATCCCGTTTTGCAAGATAAGTTTTTTATCACTGCATCATAAAGAATCTGTTCTTCTTTTGTAAAATTACTCAGTTCTATTTTTTTATACCTAAGTTCCCCTTTTCAAAATTTATGGTGGAGACGGGGAGAATTGAACCCTCGTCGTTTTAATCCTTTATTGTTTTTTTGTTATCTCAAAAACAGTCTAAAGGCAAAAAAACAAGTTAGTTACAGAACCGTCTCCACCCTTATATTTCTTTTATGACACTTTTCTCAATCTAGAATATTATCGGTCCCCCGCACAAGGAAAATCCCATCAAACAAAAATGTCCTTTTTAGACCATAGTTTGAAAATTGTTTGATTTTTTTAAAAGGAATATCCGTAATAATCATAATCCCTTCGCTGGTTCGGTAACTCTGATACCCCAACCATGCCAGGTAGGGGTTGATATAAAACCTAATCGTTTTTAACGTTCATCACACGGTCTTGCTCAGCCCATAAGACCTTTTGCCCCAGATGCATTGTCTGAAAATTTTTCCCGGATATACGAATATTGGGATTCAGTAACGCTTGTAAATGAGCATTTAAAGCATAAATTCCCGCATCTCCCTTACGCATGGGAGCCATAACCTGTATATCACGTAGCGGGTCGAATCCTTGCTGATGCAAAATGCCGATAGCGGAATCAATTTCTGAAACAATCTGTGCGTCATTGTGGGAAAGACGAAGTGCAAATTCACTATCGGGTGTCATAGTCGAAGTATAATGTAACTTTTGTATAGGAGACGAGGTATATGGCTGCATGGTTCGTATGATATTCGCGTTTTCAATAATGCCGCCATGTTTTTGTCTGTGTACGGTGTCCAAAATGGCGCGGGGAATTTTTTGACTGGATAGCATGTGTTGAAGAACCGCGCCTGGTCCGACACTCGGCAACTGGTCAGCATCTCCGACGAATACAACATGCGTTCCTATCGGAATGGATTGAAGCAAGGATGAAAAAAGTTGTATATCAACCATGCTGCTTTCATCAACAAACACAACATCAGAGTTAATTTGTTCCTGTGGTGCGTACATGTCGTATGAATCAGGACGCAATTGAAGCAAACGGTGTATTGTTTGCGCATGTTGCGACATGTTTCGAGCCGCTTTTCCTGTGGGAGCACATTCTGTATATGTATGTCCACTATGCCGCAATATGTGTTTTATTGCGTTCAGCAAGGTCGTCTTTCCTGTCCCAGGACCACCAGTCAGAATGCACACGGGATTTTCCAAACATAAATAAACTGCTTTTTTTTGAGATTCGTCCAATGTAATATTGGCTTTACGGCTCCATTCTTCCAGTAGTATCTTTATTCGTTCTTTAGGAATAGTTACAAAAGTATGGTTACTTGTCATGAGAGAACATAGCTTTTCCGCGGACGCTGTTTCACATTTAAAAAACGTTGGCGTATATATGTACTGCTCATTTTCTGCTTCTTGCTCAATAAGAGATTTGCTTTGTATCATTGCGTCAAGTCCTCGGCTAAGGTCTTCTGCGCCAATTACCCATCTCATTTTATCTGCAAAATTAAAAGATGCTTCAATCAACATTGTTTTTGGAACGCAAACATGCCCCGCGTTCCACGTCAAAATGTTGGAAACGTGTGTAATGAGAGCTTCAACACGGCGTATATCATTTGCGGCCATACCGTGAGTCCTGGCAATTTTATCGGGAATGGAAAAGGGGAGGGATGAAATTATTTGTAATAAGACATAGGGGTTTTCCCGCAATATATCAGGCGCGTTCAACCCAAGTTTTTTTATAACTTTTCCAGCCATGGACGAAGTGAGGCGGCAATTATATAAAAAAAGCATGACGTCACGTTTCGCCTTATTGTGAATCCAGCCCGCGAGGAGGTACGCCGCAGTTTTCGGTCCAACCCCGGGGACATCCAGCAATGGTTGTAATACAGCTTTTCCGCTTTTCTTTTTTCCCCATTTCGCGACAGCATCTTGAAAGGTGTTGAGATTTTCCGTGTCAATTTCTTCAGAGAAAACAGCCAAGACGGAATTTTCCAAACTTCCCAAAACATTCAGAGTGTCTGCCCCATAATGACGGACAAGATTGGAAGCGACAAACGGACCAACATTTTGAGCAAAGCCGCCGGCTATAAATTGTTCGATAGCATGTTCTGTGACTGGAAGAGTCGGTAGCATGCTTCCCTGTGCTTTCCACTGCAATTCATTTTCCTTCATGTAGGGGTTATAGCGTGTCTGCTCTATGACCTCCCCCTCAACTATCTCCCCCGGGAGCAAATCAGGCAGAACACCGACAAGGGACTGTATTTTGCCTGTGGAAAGCTCCTTGACATCATACACTCCAAAAGAACTTTCCGAATCATAATATATTTGACGTTCCACCTGTGCTTGTAAATACATTCAGACAACTCCTCTGTTTGAAGCCTTTCCATAAAGTATATGTGGCGTTGCCTGAATGTGACGTACTCCCCACGGATACATCCGGAAGTGTAGCACTTGTAACAAAAATGCCACGCGGGCTTGTTTTTACAAAGCCTCATCATTATTGTGGTCGGATGGTTTTTCGTTATCCTCCCTTGTTTTCTCTGTCTCGTTAATATTGTCTGGGTTTGAGGTGTATGTTTCCATGGATAACATATGGTCAAGCATGTCCATATCGTGTTCCCATTCGTCCAGGGCATTCATGCTATCGGAGTCGTTGTCTGTCATCTCTTCTTCCACGGATTCTTCTTGTGGTGTATGCATATTGACAAGGAAACCACGACGTTTCCCCTGTTGTTTCTTAACACGGGTTTCTTTTTCAGATTCCTCTATAGGAGGTTCTGACAACGAAACAAAAATAGTTCCGTCACTTTTTATATTAAGGACTTCTTTTTTTTCAATGGCGAAAATGTGTTTTAATCGTTGCACCTCTTCGGATTGACACGTTTCAGCTGGTTGCAAAGTAAAAGGCTCCATAGTGGAACAGTATTGAAAAAGAGAGGTGTCAAAACTTCTAAGTCCCCAACCCTTTTCAGTGAGTTCAAAATAAGAATCTTCAGGAAGCTGGGCGGGGGTCTCAACAGGCAAGGAAGTTAAAAGGCCTCCTGGATTGCCCGTTGTTTCTTCGACCTTTTTTCTGAAAGAGGTCAGGGCATTAATGGAAAGCCGGGCGCCCCACGCCATTGTTCCATTGTAGACATGTTCTATTGCGGGGATTGGGCTTTGGGTTGTTATAAGCAGTTCCGTATCCCTTAAGGGGTGAGACACCATAAAATCACTTAATGACATAATAAAACTTTGCCCCCACGCGGACACATTATGGGCGCATATTGTAGCTCGACGCCCCCATATAAAAAGAGCGCATGACAAAAGTACCCTAAATGTCTGGGCGTTTATTGATGGAAGAAAAACCTTGATATGAGATGGTTTATGTGTAGAGAAAAGAGGAGCGCACTTTGTTGCGGTGTACGTATTTGTCAATCTCCCCGTATATGAATTGACAACGGCAAGTAATGACCCAGATGTACTCAGTGGGGCTCCAATGACAGTGTTGCGCAAAAAGATTTTTTCATCTGGCCCCAATAAATGCCACCATGAAGGATATGATAAATTTCCATCCCGATACTGCGTCTCAGTGGTTTGCATACGCGTCATGGCCATATCATCCACCATTCCCAAAATAGTGTCGGTTAAGGAGGGAAGGGGAGCGCGTCCGGAAGAGGCGTGCGTATGCGCATATTCCCATACCGCCACGCCTGCCATATATAGGTTTAAAAACAGGGTTCGGGCATTATATGTCCACATTGGGTCGTGGGCTACTTGAATATCTGTGTCGGGGACAACCGCTTCCGCAAATGTCCGTGCGCCATCATATACGTATTCTGCTCCTAAAAGAATGTCAAACGCGGGGTCAAACGGGCATGACGACAAATAAGATGGCGCGAACAACGCGTCCTGTCGAAATGACGGCAATGATTGCGTCATATCCTTCTCGTCCCAAAAAAACGACAGACAAAAAGGGGCATCCGCCGTAAAACTCTCGGCTATTGTTCTGGAGGCATATGTATTCCCCGAATAAAAATAAATGACATTCACCGCCTTTAGAGTACAAAAACGTCTTTGAATTATTTTAACAATGCTGAAATAGGCTCACTTGTTTTAGCATGACCTTTTGGTATATGATTGTTTTCAAGGCCTAGATGGATAACACGGATATACTAAAAGAGTTCATTCACAACTGTAAATCATATACATAAGGAAGTAAAGAGGATGGTGTTTACGCATGTTTAAAAAGATATTCCCAAAAATGTTTACAAAAACAAAAAAAAATAAAACACCCAAAGAGTTGACTATCGAACAATGCCTTGAAACGGAGAAAATGCCGGACGAGTATCCCATACAAGATATAGATAAAGAAATCCACGAGACGATTGACTCTATCCAAAGAATGTCTTTGGATAGTATCTGGTATTTTAGGCGAGCGGAGGAGGTGGCCGCTCGATTACAGCTTTCTCTTCCCGCATGCAAAAAAACCCTCGCGAAATTTTGTGGGAGAAGGGAACGGCCTCTTACCGCCGCTGAACTGCAAGAGGCTCGCAATAATAAGGATAAAATAGCGAAAACGATATCTAAAATGATATCTAATAGGTATAACAATATACATACAGAGTGGGACCTCGATTCCGCGTTATTCAAGGAAATGTGCCGTATAGAAGACGCTGAAAATCAAATTCTGCTAAGGTATGCGAAAAAACAGAGGGAAGTTTTATTACGGTATCGAGATGTTAAAGAAACCTTGCGGCTCATTGAGGAAGAACCTCTTACACAGCAGAACCGGCAAAAGATAAGAGACCTTATAACAAACTTAACACAAATAATAATGCAAGGTGACATTGCGGCCGGGTATATAAAAAGAACTGTTCCTAAAAATATGGAAGAAGAGGAAGAAAAACATTTTCTGCAATGCAAACAAAACACTGTAAATCGAATTGCTCGGCAAAAGATAGAGGATTATAAAGAAGGAAAACTGGACGCTTCATATGAAACTATGAGGCAGGCCCTTAATCTGCCCATGAGAGTCATAGACAAGGAGCACCCTGAAATATACAGAGAATGGTTAACTGAGGCTTTTAAAGAATATATTCAATATCTTGGGGAAAAAGAATATGAGAAAACACGGGTTCAAAAGGTGGAACGTTACCATGCGGTGGATATGTATCTTCGTTTACTCTCAAAAGAAGAAACAGAATACACTGAACAGGATAAAAAACAAATCCATGCGCTCATATGTGATATGCATTCGGAAATTATACCGAATGATATAAAAGGGGCATATGTACCGAGAGAAGTTCCTGAATGTCAAAAAGAAGAAGAAAAAAAACGTTTTCAGGAATATCGAAACAACCTCCTTGCGAAATTGATTTTAGAAGAAACTGAAAATATACGTAAAGAAGGACTTCACATAGATAACATAGTGAGAATCCTTAAAATCCCTTTCCGAGAAGAAGATATAAAAGAAAATAACGATGCGTGTGATATAGCTATGGAGTACGCATGGAGAATGGCATCAATACAAGAACATAAAGAAACGGCGGAAGCATACAAAGAGCATTTTATAAGAATAGACGAGCAGATTATAAAAGAAAAAATGAAAAACTTTTATCGCGAATATCTTAAACGTCAAGGGATAACGCAAGAACAAGACATTAAGAAAAAAATGGAAATTATGAGTAAAACTCTTGAGGAACTTCTTCTTAAATACCGTAAAGAGTGGGACGAAGAAGCGGAACCGGCACCCGAAAAATTTGGAAGTGAACCGTCGTTGGTTGAGGAGGTAATATATCCGCTGGGGTGGATAAACAGAATACACTGAACAGGATAGAAAACAAATCCATGCGCTCATATGTGATATGCATTCGGAAATTACACTGAATGATATAAAAGGTGATAAGTACCCTAAATGTTAAAAAAATCAAGTTTTTCTTTATACGTGTCAGACAATCCCTGAATAATAATTTCCCCATTCAGGGATTTTTTATAATCACAAAAATACTGTTGAGTTCCAGTAAAAACATGTTCCCCAATATATATGACCCCCGAGAAGTCAAGTATGGCCGTGTAGTTATGCGTCCAGCACCACAATACAAATTTAGCGATAAGAATTCCTATCGCTACCCCATCAAATTGAGTCCCAAGGATACCCAAAACAATTTTCTTGGCCATATTTTTCTGATGTGATTGATACGGTCCAATACGTGTTGAAACCACGTTTACGCACACCCCTTTTATATTCATGAATATAAAAAGAATAACTGAGAACATACCCTGCTAACAAGAAGTAAAAAAAGACCCTCCCAAAAAAGGATAGACAAACATAAAGAGTGGGGCAATTTTCATCATGCTGCCTCTCTCTTTTTTTAGAATGGCTGAAATGTAACTTGATGGTTTTTGTATTGATGCTGACCCTAGAAGTATTTTAAAAAGGGCGAATATTCGTGCCGCAACTTTTATCTTTTCCTGCTTCTGTGGAAACGGGAGTTTTATCCGTATTGTCTCTATTGCCTGGGGAAGTTGTTTCTTTAATTGCTTGGTTATTTTCCCGTATGGCAAAATGGGATTACATAAAGCAAGCGTAAATATATCAATATTATTTTGAATGATAGAAGAAGAAAAGATTTTATATCTATCTATCCTTCTATCAGGAGAGTAAAAATATGTTTTTGACAACCGGATATATGTGCCGCTTTTTTGAATTGGCGCATATATTTCAAACATGTTACTATGGCTCATTTTAGGACTTGCCTTGCACACGGAGAAATTGGATATTCCATTTTCTTCGCCGAATTGGTACAGGGACAAATGGGAAATTAAACTGTTGAGAACCTCTCCGTACTTGTACAGGGTTTCAATGAGTGCGCAATCGGTACGGGAAAATTTCATGTCCCGTCGCCTTCTGAGAGCATTGAGCGAAACCATGAGCGCTGTATGGTCAAGACACAATATGCCTTCCGATGTAGATGGGGCAGAGTTTCGTTTACGTAGGTCCAGTGAAATAGAAATTTCTCTGACTATTTCGGCACACAAAGGTGACGCAGAAACAATATTTTCCCAGCCCCGTTGATAGTTTACTTTTCTACTTCGAGAAGAAAACCTTTTAAATAGTGAGTCTCTGGAATTTCAAGAGAGACAGGGTGATCTTCTGGCTGTTGCCCTTCTCGTATTAACCGGACGCGTTGCTGTAAATCATGGGCCGCATCTTGGAGGACTTCGGCAAGCATGTCTCTGGAGAATGCGTGACTACAGCAAAGGTAGAGCAGTACGCCTGAAGGGCGCAAAAGCCGATAAGCTCGAAGGGCTAATTCCTTGTATCCTCGACGAGCTGATTCTATTTGTGCTTTTCCTGGAGAAAAAGGCGGTGGATCCATAATAATGACATCGAAGAGGCTATGTTCCTGTTCTATCTTTCGTAACTCGTCGAAAGCATTGTTATGTCGAAAATCTACTGCATCTGGAGAGAACTTATTAAGTGTCAAGTTTTCCTTATAAACTTGAAGGGCCTCCTCCGATTGTTCAACAGCCACTACTGAATGCGCTCCCCAGTGGAGTGCATGAAGGCCGAAATGGCCTTGGAAAGAAAAACAATCTAATACGTGAGCTCCACATGCAACTTCTCTAAAAAGAGAAGGAAAGGAACGCACATCAAGATAGAGCCCTGTCTTCTGACCAGCCAGAGGATAGACTCGCTCTGTAACATTTCCCAACATTATATCTACATTCCCACTCGAGGGCAGTTCTCCCCATAAAAGACGATTCTCTCTGGGAATGCCTTCCTGCTCTATATATCGCACGTCATTTTTAAGAACAACAGCCTGAAGGGGGATAAGGTCTAAAAGAGAGTCAAGAACAACCTCCCTATGACGATACCACCCTGCTGAAAGAAGTTGTATTGATGCTACGGGACCATAAATGTCCACAATGAGGCCTGGAAGCTCATCGGACTCGCTGTGTATAAGACGAAAAGCTTGTCTCTCAGCTATCCATCGCTTACGAAGGGCCAGGCTTTTTTCAAGTCGTGAAGTGAGAAGCGCTTTAAGGTTTGGTCGTTGAGGAGCAAAAGACAGCACCCTTACACAAAGGGCGCCAGGGCTCCAGAATCCCCAGGCTACAGTTTGAGATCGATTATTGAAAAGGGGTATCAAATCTCCTGGCTTCGATAGAGGAAGAGTGGAAAGATGACCTTTGAAAATCCAGGGGTGTCTACGGGTAATGCGGTCTGATCCTTTCCTATTTAAAACAGCCCCGCTTTCTTTAGTCATGGTGCGTTCACCTCTTTAAGTAAGTATAGCTATTTTATCACCGGGAGAGCGGGGAAAAAGCATCCCCGCCCTTCACCCGTTTGATGCTCAAACTAAAGGCGAGATTCTGGATTGTAACTTTGAAGTTTCGAGAGATTCCTTGAAACCCGCGCCCAGTAAACAGACGATGGGCCGCCATAATATCGGCCCAAGGCTTTTTCAGGAGAGCCATAAGCTCGAAGATATCTGGAAATAAGAAGACATCCTGCAGCGATCCCCTGCTCTGGAAGAAGAAGCTCGTCTTCTCCTCGTATCCCATTAGCGCGTAACAGGTTAGAGTGAATTTTCCACATAACCTGCATAACGCCAGCGGCACCGTAAGCGCTTCGCGCTAAGGGATTAAAGTGGCTTTCGGTGTTGGCTACAGCTACCACCAAATCCAATGGAGCCCCATATTTGGTGGAGTATCTCAAAAATGCAGCGGCTTCCCGTGCTGCTATTTCTCTCGAAATGGCCGGATTTTGTTTCTGAATGAAACGTGCGAGCATACCCATTGTTTCTAAATAATCTTGGGTGGTCTCGGAAAGAACCAGAAATGGTTTTACATGATTGGGCAAAGATTGGGAGAAATGGCTGGTCATAAATCGACCTATCTGGTAAAAAGAAGCAGTTGCAGGTTCATGAGTCCAATCTTTAAGTTGTATCTTCTCAGGTTGCATCGTTCCTTTCCTGCGTAAATGGAGGTGCAAATGGCGGTAACCAGTGGTAAATGCAACGAGCCCGGCCACGGAGAGCAGCAGAACAGCGAGGATTGTATGTGTAATTCCTTTCCTCATGCTGTGTCCCCTCCTTTCAAAGTACAGAAAAATTAAACGCCTTTCATAGAAGCTCTACGAAAGGCAATAAGAAATTATAACGATGAAGGGGATCTGCGCAACTTTTGTAGCTCTTAATTAATTTTAAGTTTTGTTTTGTAGGGTTTTTTCTCTTTGCGTGAATACTATAATTAAGTCAGAAAATATGGTAGAAAGAAGGAAAACGAATAAAGAAAAATAGTACAAAGAGTAAAGGTATAACGTATGTAGTATAATTTATACATATTTGGGCGAAGCTATCCTAGACATACATATGAATAGAATAGTTTATCATGAGAACATGACAATAGGAGGCTAGAAAGTTCAATATGAGACTTTTAACGTTTAGAGGAGGCGTTCATCCTCCCGATAACAAACATTGGACGGCAGATAAACAGATAGAAGATCTATTGCCTAAAGGTGATCTGGTGTTTCCTATGTCTCAACATATTGGGGCGCCGTGTATGCCAGCAGTGAAGAAAGGCGATTATGTGCATGTAGGGCAAAAAATAGGAGAGCCTCAGGGGGATTTTTCTGTTCCAGTGATTTCAAGCGTATCGGGAACAGTGAAAGACGTAACGTTTATGCCCACACCGTCGGGCACAGACATAATGTCTGTAGTGGTAGAGAACGACTATAGATATGAAGAGGAATCCCCTCTTTCTCCTCGAGAGTATAAGGGGCTTTCTCCTGATGAATTAAGAGCCATGATCCGAGACGCTGGAATTGTCGGAATGGGAGGTGCATGTTTCCCTGCCCATATAAAACTTTCCCCCCCTCCTCACTGTACTATTGATCGCATTATTATTAACGGGTCGGAGTGCGAGCCGTATCTTACCTCCGATTATCGATTAATGCTTGAACATAGTGGCGAAATAGCGGAAGGAGCGAAAATTCTTCTCCAGATTTTCCCTACCGCGGAGTTGATTTTAGCCATAGAAGATAATAAACCCACAGCTATTCAGAAAATGTCCGAGGCTTTTAAGGGAATCCCCAAGGTGTCGGTTGTAGCTTTGGAGACGAAATACCCTCAAGGCGGGGAAAAACAGCTTATTTGCGCCACAACCGGTCGTGAAGTTCCATCTGGTAAACTTCCTGCCGATGTAGGGTGTGTTGTGAGCAATATCTGTTCTGTGTACGAGATTCGCCATGCAGTAGTTATGGGGAGATCTACCTTAACGAGGATTGTAACTGTATCAGGAGATGCTGTTGCTACACCTAAAAACATACGGGTTCGGTTAGGCACATCTTTTAGAGAGCTTGTAGATGCAGCGGGTGGTTTTGTCAAAGATCCTGTAAAAGTACTGGCGGGGGGTCCTATGATGGGCCTTTCGGTGAACAGTCTTGACATTCCTGTTATTAAGGGAACATCGGGGATTGTGGCCCTTACTGAGAAAGCGATACAACTCTACGAAGAGTATCCCTGTATTCGTTGTGGCCGGTGTGTAGAGGCATGCCCTATGGGACTTCTTCCTTTTAAGCTCAACGCCTTGTCGTTGAGAAATGAGTATGACGCTTTTAAAGAAAATGGTGGAATGAACTGTATCGAATGCGGTTCCTGTTCTTTTATGTGCCCCTCTAAGCGCCATTTGGTGCAATCCTGTCGAGAGGCGAAAAGATCCGTCATCGCAGCGATGAGAAGAAAGGGGTAGCTTGTGTCATGGCAGAAAAAAAACTAATGGTCTCATCTTCGCCGCACTTGCGATCTTCTGACACTGTTCAGACCATTATGAGAGATGTTCTTATTGCTTTAGCGCCAGCAGTTGTGGCGGCATTTTATTTCTTTGGAGCAGATGCTTTATGGGTTATTGCCGTATCAGTGGCTTCCTGCGTTTTTTCAGAAGCCTTGTGGCAAAAACTTTTGGGGAGACCTCAGACTATTGGAGACCTGAGCGCCATAGTTACCGGCGTTTTGTTGGCCTTTAATCTGCCCTCCTCTGTTCCCCTTTGGTTGCCCGCAATAGGCGGTGTCTTTGCCATGATTGTGGTAAAGCATTTTTTCGGGGGCATTGGTCAGAATATAGTGAACCCTGCCCTAGCCGCAAGGGCTGTTCTCTTGGCGTCATGGCCCGTTGCTATGACCACATGGACAATCGACGGGGTTACCACTGCGACTCCCTTGGCTCTTCTCAAAGAAGGGAGCGTAAGTGCGTTGCCCCCTCTCTTTGATGTTTTTGTAGGGCACGTGGGAGGCTGTCTTGGTGAAACTTCAGTAGTGGCACTTCTCCTTGGAGGAGCATATCTTCTCTATCGTCACGTTATTAGTTGGCATGTTCCTGTTGTGTATATAGGTACCGTTTCGATTCTTACCTTGGTACTTGGACGGCAGGGTTTTATGTCAGGAAATCCTTTGTATGAGATGTGTTTAGGCGGGCTTATGCTTGGAGCTATTTTTATGGCTACGGACTATACCACTTCTCCCATGACGAAAAAAGGTCAAGTTATTTTTGCCTTGGGATGTGGCCTTCTTACTACTCTTATTCGTCTTTATGGCGGGTATGCCGAGGGAGTATCGTATTCTATCCTCATTATGAACCTCTTTGTTCCTCTTATAGATAGAATTACGATTCCCCGGATTTTTGGAGAGGTGAGATAGGTGAAAAAAATACTGAAACTCGGAACGATCCTTTTCGTTATTACAGCCATTGCTGGTATACTCCTTGGTTGGGTTCATGAAGTTACAAGGGAACCTATTGCCCGTCAACTTCAAAAAGAGAAAGTAGAAGCGATGAGAGCCACTCTTCCCATGGCGGAAGATTTCCGTCCTGTAGACATATCTTTTCCATCAGATAGTTTTATTCGCGAAGTCAACGGTGGCTACAAAGGGGAAGAATTAGTTGGATACGACATTAAAGTAACACCAAAGGGATATGGCGGCATTATAGAACTTATGGTAGGAATTAGTATGGATGGTCGCATTCAGGGAATTCGTATCCTATCCCATGGAGAAACTCCAGGGTTGGGGGCTGAATCTGTGAAGCCTGCTTTTTCCGGCCAGTTTGCGGGAAAACCGGCAGTTGAACTTTCTGTGGTGAAAGATACACCGGCGAGAGAAGAAGAAATTCAGGCCTTGACTGGTGCCACCATTACGTCCAAAGCAATAACTTCAGCAGTAAATCAGGCTGTAGCTCTCTTCCATGCGAGCCTGAAAGGAGGCGGAAAATAATGGGAGCTCTTTTCGAAAGACTTAAAAGTGGCATTGTTTCCAACAACCCTATTTTTGTTCAGGTTATTGGAATTTGTCCAACTCTCGCAGTCACATCCAGTGCTGAAAATGGCTTAGGAATGGGACTGGCTGCTACTGTGGTCCTCATGGGATCAAATTTGGTTATTTCTGCTTTGAAACGAATTATCCCAGATGAAATCCGAATCCCTGCGTTTATTATCATTATTGCCGCATTTGTGACGTTGATCCAGTTTTTCATGCAGGGCTTCCTTCCCTCCCTTAATAAAGCGTTGGGTATTTTTATTCCCTTGATTGTGGTCAACTGCATTATTCTTGGCCGTGCTGAAGCCTATGCCTCTAAAAATGGAGTCCTGTCCTCTCTTTTCGACGCTATTGGAATGGGGTTAGGTTTTACAGCAGCTCTTGTTATTCTGGGGTCTATTAGAGAGCTATTAGGGGTAGGAACTATTTTTGGCCTTCATGTTATGCCAGCAAGCTTCAAGCCAGCACTCGTTATTATTCTGGCTCCTGGCGGCTTCTTGGTGTTGGGTATTCTCATGGCGCTTATTAACCATGTCAATATAAAGAAGAAAAAGGCCAACGAACGAATCAGCCACTTTGCTGATGCCTAAGGCTGGAAGGATAGGAGAATAAAATGAGTTTTTTTGCTATTTTTATAGACGCTCTTCTTGTTCATAACATTCTATTGTCTCGATTCCTTGGAATTTGCTCGTTTCTTGGAGTCTCCAATAGCGTAAGTACTGCTGTGGGCATGGGATTGGCTGTCGTTTTTGTCATCACACTTTCTTCCATTATGACATGGATTGTGTATAATTTAATCCTTGTGCCTCTGAATATTACGTATCTTTCCACGTTAGCCTTTATTCTCGTGATTGCAGCATTGGTTCAGTTTGTAGAAATGGTCATTCGGAAAAAGTGGAGGGCGCTCTACTGGGCTTTGGGCATCTACCTTCCCTTGATTACGACAAACTGTGCTGTTCTTGGTGTGGCCGTAATTAATATGAACGAAGGCTATAGTTTAATGCAGTCGATAGTTCATGCTCTAGGCGCTTCTCTCGGCTACTTGCTTGCTATTGTTTTAATGGCAGGATTACGAGAGAGAATGGAGAATAATACGAACATGCCCGAAGCTTTGCGAGGGCTGCCCATTAGTCTTATTACGGCGGCTCTTATGTCCATCGCTTTTTTAGGGTTCAGCGGTTTGATTTAGGAGGGAACGTGGAATGTTGGATGCGATAGTTTATCCCGCCATAAGTCTTGGAGGATTAGGTCTCTTTTTTGGATTGTTGCTTGGTTTTGCAGCGAGAAAATTTGCAGTTCAAATTGACCCTAAAGTGGCTCAAATTCGAGATATTTTGCCAGGAGCCAATTGTGGTGGTTGTGGCTATGCTGGATGCGACGCATATGCGAGCGCTGTGGCTTCTGGCCAGACTTCTCCTGATCGTTGTAATGCTGGAGGTGCCGAAGTAGCTCGTAAAATTGCCGCTATTCTAGGGGTTGAAGTAGGCCCTTTCGTGCGACGCGTGGCTTTTGTGCGATGTGCTGGATCAAGGGAGAAAGCAAGGGAAATCTCTCTTTATGAGGGAGTGCTTGATTGCCGAAAGGCGACGATTGTTCCAGGTGGTGGTACGAAAGCCTGTAAAAATGGCTGCCTTGGTTTTGGAAGCTGCGTAAAGGCGTGCCCCTTTGATGCTATGTATATGGAGGATGGGGTCGCTAAGGTGGACGAAGACCGATGTACAGGATGTGGAGCCTGCGTGGCTGTTTGTCCAAGAAACGTGATTTCTCTCATCCCGGCGGCTTTGGCAGTGCGAGTTACTTGCAACTCTACCCAAAAAGGGGTAGGGGTGAAAAAAGTATGTGATGCAGGGTGTATTGGCTGTGGTCTCTGCTCTAAGGTCTGTCCCCCCCAGGCTATTACAATGAGAGATAATCTTCCTGTCATCGATCCCGATCTCTGTACAGGATGTACCTCATGCGCTATGAAGTGTCCGGTTGGGGCTATTTCTGTGCAGAACCTTGTAAAAGGTGAGGAGATGGCGGGATAGTTATTTAAGGGCAAAAATAAAAGATAAATATATAAAGAGGGCTGTCTTTTCAGACAGCCCTCTTTATATATAGTAAAATCTAATAACTGTTTATAAAAATTTGTTTTTCTATGCTTTAATATTAACTTCAGCTTCGATTGTAACTTCTACTTCTACTTCTACTTCTACTTCTACTTACCAACATTCCTTGACCCGTTCCTTGCGCGCAAATATAGTTCATTGTCGATCTTATTTTGAAAATAGCCTGTAGATAGATTTATTAGAGAAAGCGGACACCTCGGAGGTGAAAACATATTGGTTGGGAAAGAACTTGCTATAAAGGGAACTTTTGTCTTCGAAAATGGGGAAGAACTGAAGATCGCCATTATCGATAGAGACAAGGGCCTTTTTAAGGAATTCCTTGCGGCAGGAGAGTGGAATAATCTTGATTTTCCTTCTGAAGCCAAGGTTGATTATAGCTCTTTCAGAATAGCTCCTGGAGATTTTAATGCCCATTCTCATCCAGAGCAATCTATTTATGTGGAGATGGTAGATCCGACATGGGATTTAGCTACATGGTGTCGACATACTATCTATCGATACAGCGTCTCTCTGACCCCAAAACTCGTCTATCTAGCCTGCGCCAGAGCCTTTTCTCGCATGGTTTCTTATGGAATTACATCTGTGATGGTTTCTTTCTATTGCCACAATCGGCGAGGAAACGAGCTGGACAGAGAGGTACTTCGAGCGGCACGAGATGTAGGGATACGCCTTTACTTTGGGAGGATGCACTATGATGTAATTTCCCAAACAGCCTACCCGGAAAAGAGGGAATCTCAGCATTCTTATTTTGAAACTATAGATGGGGCAGAACGAAATTATAAAGCCCTTCAAAAAGAAGTTGAGGCATGGAACGATCCTCGTGTTATAGTGGCCCCTTCTCTCCATAGTTTCCATGCGAATACTTTGGACGCTATGATTCATGGCATTAATCTTGGGTATCAGGAAGGAAGAAAAGTGCAGCTTCACCTTTCTGAAGATGAGGGGGACGTGCGTTTAAGCGAAGAACAGTTTGGAGGCAGGCCTGTAGACGTGCTTTATCGCCTCTATCAGGAGGGAAAAGTGGCTTCTTTAAGCCATCTTATACTTTCTGACTGTATCTGGACAAGCGAAGAAGAAAAAGATCTCATAGCTCAAAGTGGTATGAACGTTGTTTTAAATCCGAGAATGAATGATAGGGTCAAAGCAGGCCGAGCAGATCTGAAAGCCTTTCTCCGCCGGGGGATTCCTGTTTATGTCGGTACCGACGGAGAGGCGAGTAACGATGACCTTTCAATAGAAAGAGAAATTGCCTATCTGAAAAAAATAAATCCGGCGGTTTCTTACGAAGAATCGAAAAAGCTTGGATATCTTCCTTTTGATTTTCATGATTTTAAAATTGGCGTTTTAGAACCTCAAGCCGCTGCGGATTTTAAGGTTCTTGATGGAGAAAAACTTGTGGACCTCTATATAGGGGGGGCAAGAATTGTCGAGGGAGGTGAACTGAGGACTATAGACGTGGAGAAAGACATTGAGAATCCGCTTAAATTGGAACGAGCCAATATTTTCAAATTGTAACTTTTGAAGCCTCATGTCAAAGGGGCTTTGCAATCTTGCAAAGTCTGAAGACAGTTGGAGAGAACAATGCGTAGTTCCATCAGATAAGGAGGGAATTTTTATGTCTTTTGAAGTGGCTAACAATATTTTTACTATAAACCTTGATGGAGTCTGGACTACAGCTCTTGCCGCTATTTTGCTTATGATTGGGTACGGCCTGCGACGACGAATCCGCTTCTTCGAGGTTTTTTGTATCCCTGCTCCCGTCATAGGAGGCGTCCTCATGTCTCTTATCGCATTAGTACTTCACCACCAGGGAGGCGGCGCTCTTAAGTTCAACACGGCCCTTCAATCACCTATGATGATCGCCTTTTTTACCACTGTCGGTATTGGAGGTAGTTTCGGTCTTCTTAAAAAGGGAGGGAAAGCGCTTATCGTCTACCTGGTTTTTTGTTGGGGACTGGCTGTTTTCCAGAATGCTTTTGGTGCGGGGCTTGCTAAAATGTTGGGAATCCATCCGGCTTTGGGCATTATGGCGGGAGCTGTTTCTCTGGAAGGAGGGCACGGTGCAGCAGCTGCTTTTGGTCCCATGGCGGAAGAATTAGGTGTGGCTGGTGCAAAAGTTGTGGCTATTGCCGCGGCAACCTACGGACTCATTGCGGGTGGTCTTTTGGGTGGCCCTCTTGCCAAATGGCTTATAGATCGTCATAACGTAGATATAAAAGCCAGTAAGGAAGAGATTTATATTCAGCCTACAGCTCAAGATATTGAAGAGGAAGAAAATCTTTTTTCAAGTTTCGACTTCTTGAAAATGCTAGCACTTGTCCTCGTAATGATGGCTTTAGGTAGCTTCCTATCAGGTAAAATTAAAGAATGGTATAATTTCAGCCTCCCCGGTTATGTAGGTGCCATGTTCGTTGCAGTGGTATTCCGTAACATAAACGATCATTTCCCTTTAGTAAAGATTCGAAGCAAAGCGATAGATCTTATATCTGACGTCTCTCTGGGACTCTTTTTGACCATGGCCATGATGAGCCTTCGCATTTGGGAACTTTACGATCTTGCCGTTCCTTTAATTATTATTCTTGCCTTACAGACTGTTGCCATTTTCCTCTTGGGGGCCTTCCTTCTTTTCCCCCTATTGGGCAAGGATTATGATGCTGCCGTTATGTGTGCAGGCTTTATGGGGCATGGCCTGGGTGCCACTCCTAATGCTGTTGCTAACATGGGCGCTGTTTGTGAGCGCTATAAAGTTATGTCTCACAAAGCGTTCCTCATTGTGCCTCTTTGCGGGGCAGTGCTCATTGACCTTGTAGGGTTGCCTAACATTGTCTGGTTTATCAACTATCTGACCAAATAGACTTATCTCATAGAGGATGTCGAAGGCCGGTACGGCAATTGAGGCGATGCCGGCCTTTCATTTATTCATCAAAAGAAGGGACGTGTGAATATGAGCAAAAAACTTGTAGAGTGTGTTCCTAACTTCAGCGAAGGCAGACGAGGAGATGTAGTGGAAGCCATTGTTGATGCCGCTCGTGGCGTTCCTGGAGTTAAGGTTCTTGATTACTCTTCAGATCCAGACCATAACAGAACAGTTCTTACGTTCGTAGGTGATCCCGAATCTGCTAAAAAAGCAGCTTTTGCTTGTTGTGCCAAGGCAGCGGGGCTCATCGATATGGAGAAACATCATGGAGAACATCCCCGCATTGGCGCTACAGATGTTATCCCCTTCATTCCAGTGGCTAACGTAACAATGGAAGAATGTGTGGAGCTCGCTCATTCTCTAGGGAAAGATATAGGAGAAAAGTTGAATATTCCTGTCTATTTTTACGAGGAAGCCGCAAAACGTCCTCAAATGAGATCCCTTCCTAAAGTGAGAGAAGGACAGTATGAAGGGCTTAAAGAGCTCATAAAGACACCAGAACGAGCGCCTGACGAAGGGCCTCAAACCATGCATCCTACGGCAGGTGCCACCGTTGTAGGGGCTCGCCCCTTCCTTATTGCTTTCAACATTAACCTTTCAACAAGTGATTTGGCCATAGCCAAGAGAATCGCCCAGACTATCAGGGAAGCAAAGGGAGGCTATAAATATTGTCGTGCTATGGGCGTTATGTTGGAAGAGCGTGGAATTGCCCAAGTTTCTATTAACATGACTAACTATGAGGGAACGCCTCTCCATAGGGTTTTTGAGACGGTGAAATCTGAGGCTGCTCGCTACGGGGTGAATATAGTAGGCAGCGAGATTATTGGCCTTACACCTATGCAGGCACTCCTCGATGTGGCCGATTTTTATCTTCGCCTTGAAGGTTTTAGTCGTAAACAGGTTCTTGAAGCCATATTGGAATAATAGAACAAGGGAATTGCTCTTTCGGGCAGGATTATTCTTTGCGGCAGTACCCACATATATTAGAACATAATATCAACTATAAGAAGGGCTGTCCAGTGTAAAGATGGCCCTTCTTTAAAGGCGCATTTGAGGCACCCTCTTAAGCCGTTCGCTCAAAAGAGAGGCAAGAAAGCCTGTAGAATAGCCTGTAATTGCCCCTGATAAAATTAACACAGGCAAATAGAATATGACATAAAAGTTTTGTATTAATGCGATAATAACAAGTAGCTGTCCTATATTATGGGTTACTGCTCCTGCGATACTAAGGTAGGGGAGCGTTATTGAATCTTTGAAGTGTCTATCAAGCTCAATCATAAGGAGGCAGCTCAATACCCCTCCTGTAAAACTGCACAGAAAGGCGATCATATTTCCACTGAAGAAAGCGGAAAGACCAATACGGAGGAGGGTGACGGTGAGAGCTTCTTTCCATCCGTAGAGTCGAAGAGCTACAAGAGTAATAATATTTGCCAGCCCCAGCTTAACGCCTGGAAAAATGAGAGGTATCTGGGCTTCTGCCACATGAATGGAAAGGGCGAGACCTACAAGCAAAGCCATTATAATCATAGCTTTCAGATGCTTCTTGCTGTACATGTATCGCAAAGCCCCCTTCCTTAATGAGAAATGGCATCAGGCCCTTTGTAGCGGCCCCTGTGTCCGATAATCTTGATACTTGTCTTATGGGGCAGACAAACAGCTGTCTCCCCAGGCTGGGATAACCATCCAGATCGAATACACTGCTTATGAGGACAGTTGGCGTCAAGAAAGCGAATTCGACCATGCTCTATCCTAATTACATTATATGTGTTTTCTCCACAGAGAGACCACTCTTCCGGGGCAGTAACATCATCAAGAACTACTTCCCTTACGATGTGCCCGTCTACCTCTATGACAGCCACTGTTTTTCCCGTCCCTTCACATTTTTTATATGTGAAACTCACGAGGAGACTTCCTGCTATAAGTATCACCAAGAGTGTCGTTATAAATTTATTTCCCTTCTTCATATATGTAACCCTTCCCCTTGATAAGACGAAATATCTTAGACATTCCTGATGTGGCATAAATTTTCTTCTCTTCCGTAACAACAAGGGCTTCAACGCCAGGGATGCGTTCTATAAAAGCGAGCCCCTCCTCTTTCCCTAAAATGTAGAGAGTTGTGGAGAGAGCATCTCCGTCAATTGATGTCTGAGATACAATAGTGGCACTCAGTAGCCCAGACTCGGCAGGGTAGCCGCTATGAGGATCAAATATATGATGATACCGTTTCCCCCCCACTTCAAAAAAACGTTCGTAATTGCCTGATGTTACTACGGAACAATTAGAAACTTTTACGATCCCCAAGGGTGTTCCTCGAGGTTCTAAGGGGTCTTGAATGCCAATGTTCCACAAGGTCCCGTCAGCTTTGGTTCCGTATGCGTATATATTCCCGCCCAGATCGATAAGAGCGCTTTTAATTCCCTTTCCCCTAAAAATTTGAGCCACTTCATCTGCAGCATATCCCTTTGCGATGCCGCCAAGATCCAGCATTTGTCCTTTCTGTAGAAGCATAATGGATTGCGTTTCTTTATTGATAACGGAATGAGCGTAATTTACCAATGGAAGCCTTTGGGTAATCTCTTTTTCCGTTGGTAGTTTCTCCTTGTTGGTTCCGATACCCCAAAGATCCACAATGGGGCCAATAGTAGGATCAAAATATCCCGAACTTTTCTGTGCATATTTTAAAGCTTGTTCCATTACGAAAAAAGTGTCATTATGGACAACTACAGGTTCTATTCCTGCCTTTTGATTTACGAAAGCAATATCGGAGGAAGAAGAATGGAGAGACATATGATCTTCGATTTTAGCAATTCGTTGAAGAGCCATTTCGAGAGCTTGAGGGGCGTTCTCGCCTTGCGCTTGAATTCGTATAAGGGTCCCTAAGGCGTAACTTTCTCTGGAACTATAGGGGTTTTTTTTAGAATATCCTTTCCAGAAGAAGAGAAGTAGCAGTAAAAATACTATGCCACTTATGCAAAAGAAAAACTTTTTCAAAAGAACATTCACCAACTTCCATGAAATGAAAAATGAACATGCATAATTGTACAAGGATAACTAATATATTGCTACAAAAAAAGTTATTGGATGGATTCTAGGGTAAAACAAGATATAATGTCAGTACAATACAAATTATCCACTTCAGCAAGGGGTGTTAAAAATATGAGTGTGCAAGATCTTAAAAATCGGGTATGTCAGTGTATTGATGAGAGGAAAGAGGATCTCCTCTCTCTTGTTAAAGAGATTGGTGGCCATGCAGAACTGGGTTTTAAAGAAGTCCGTACATCTTCCAGTGTAGCAGCGTTTCTGAAAGAGCTTGGACTTCCCGTGGAAACGGGGTTGGCAATAACCGGAGTGAAAGCACGCTTGAAAGGGAAGGAATCAGGTCCTACAGTGGCGATTCTTGGCGAACTCGATGGGGTTATTAGCCCAGATCATCCTCAAGCAGTGAAAGAGACGAGAGCGGCGCATGCCTGCGGCCATAATCTGCAAATAGGAACCATGCTTGGCGCTGCTATGGGACTAACATGTGCTGGTGCGGGAAAAGAGCTGGATGGTTCTGTCTGTTTTATGGGAGTTCCTGCAGAGGAGTTCATTGAAATTGAAGAACGGATGGAACGCCGTAAAAAAGGCGAAATTCATTTCCTTGGCGGTAAGCAGGAATTAGTTTATCAGGGAGCTTTTGATGATATAGATATGGCCATGATGGCTCACGCCGGAACGAATATGCCTCATCCAACCTTTCTTATTGGCGAGACTGGAAATGGATTTATTGCGAAAACTATCCGCTATATCGGCAAAGCTACCCATGCTGCCGCTGCCCCTCACGAGGGAATTAATGCGCTTAATGCAGCGGTGCTTGGTATTAACGCCGTCCACGCTACGAGAGAAACTTTTCGAGATGATGATCATATTCGAGTCCATTTTATTATCACTAAAGGGGGCGATACTGTAAATTCAGTGCCTGCTGATGTCCGTCTTGAAGCTTACGTACGAGGAAGATCCATGGATGCGATCAATGGCACCCATACGAAGTTTGATCGAGCTTTTCGCTCTGGAGGCGATGCAGTAGGAGCCAAGACCGAAATTGTTACGATCCCGGGATACCTCCCTCTCGCATGCTCAAAAACCATGAACGACATATTTGCCAAAAATGCAGCGAAATTCGTGCCTCAAGAAAACATTGTGGTAGCTCCTCATTTTGACGGATCCACAGATATGGGAGATCTCTGCCATATTATGCCTGCTATTCATCCTTATTTTGGAGGAGTTATTGGAGCCCTTCATTCAGGAGATTTTAGAGTTGTGGATTATGAAGCGGCAGTGCTTCTTCCAGCGAAAGTTATGGCGACAACTGTTATTGACCTACTTTACAACGGAGCAGGAAAAGGACGGGAATTGCTTAAAACTCACCGTCCTCTCATGACACGGGAAGAATATCTTCAAACTCTGGAGCGTTACTTCAATATATGAAAGGAGTGGTAGAACGTGTGGGATGCGATCCGCAACTGGAAAATTCACGCTTTAGTTCTTGCCCTAGTGGTAATGGCAGAATGGATCGGAATTCACTCTTTTAAGGTAGGTATTGGTACCATTGTCCTTCTCCCGATGCTTTATGCTCTTATGGCGGGGGCTCTATTGGGGCCAAAGTTTTTGAAATTGGCGAATCAGAAAGATATGGTAGATGCAGGAAGCCTTATCGGTGTAACCCTTATGCTTCTTATGGCGCGATATGGCACCCTCGTGGGGCCTAATCTGCCCATGATTCTCAAAACAAGCCCTGCTCTTATTTTGCAGGAGTTTGGCAACCTGGGGACCGTTTTAGTAGGAGTTCCTGTGGCTGTCTTGCTCGGATTGAAGCGAGAAACAATTGGGGCAGCTCACTCTGTATCTCGAGAGCCTAATGTGGCTTTAATAGGAGATATTTACGGGCTTGATACACCTGAAGGGCAAGGGGTAATGGGAGTTTATATTTGCGGAACAGTCTTCGGTACAATTTTTTATGGCCTTATGGCTACTGTTACAGCGGCTCTCAATATATTCCATCCATTGGCTTTAGGTATGGCTTCAGGTGTTGGAAGTGCTAGCATGATGACGGCTTCTGTAGGCTCTCTCAGCGCTATGTACCCCGAAATTGCCGATAAAATTCAGGCTCTTGGTGCGGCGAGCAACATGCTTTCAGGCCTTGATGGTATTTATATGTCTCTATGGATGGCCCTACCCCTCTCCGAATGGCTCTACAAAAAAACGTACAAAATAAAATACGGAGAGTTTCCGGAAGAGCCTCAATACAAGGGGGTGTAATTCATGAAGTCTGTTGAAGTTTTTATGGTTCTTATTATTGTTGCCGTTATGACCCTTATAGGAAACTTCGTGGGGGCAAATACACCTCTTTTGAGTGCTGTCCCAGGAATGTTGGCTTTAGTGGCCATTTGTATGGCTGGAGTGCTATGTGCAAAATTTATTCCAGTCCGCATTCCTTCAGTGGCTTATATTGTTACCATCGGCTGTATCTTGACATACCCAGGGTTTCCAGGATCCGCTCTTCTTTCTGCCTGGGTTCAGAAAGTTAATTTCTTGGCCCTTACAACACCGATTCTGGCATATGCTGGTATTTCGCTTGGCAAAGACCTGGGAATGTTGAAAAAAACGGGCTGGAGAATCATTGTGGTTTCATTTGTTGTTTTTATTGGAACATACGTAGGTTCTGCCGTTATAGCTCAAGCTGTCCTGAAACTGATAGGGGAAATCTAACCGTTACGCTAAGAAAACAGTACCGCTCCAGATGCAATGTGAAGGGGACACCTTAAGGTGTCCCCTTTTTTGTTGTGTATATAATTGTCTATAAATAAACATATTTTTATATTTAAACTTCTTTTTATATCGTTGACTTTGTTCATCTCATAACATAATCTAACAAAGAAAGGGGGCTTTTTTGTTTTTATATTACAAGACCAAGGGGGTTTTTTTATGGAGCTCATTGATATTGTTCAAGGTATTAATGGTATTCTGTGGAGTTACGTCCTTATTTTCCTCCTTTGCGGTACTGGAATTTATTTTACGTTTCGACTGAAGTTTGTGCAGTTACGGAAGTTTGGAGATGCTTGTCGCCATGCCTTTGGTGGAATAACTCTCTTTGGAGAGAAAGCCGGAAAGGAAGGGATGTCTTCTTTCCAGTCTCTGGCCACGGCAATTGCAGCTCAAGTTGGAACAGGTAACCTCGCAGGAGCTGCTACGGCTATAGCATCTGGTGGACCTGGCGCCATTTTCTGGATGTGGATCAGCGCTTTCTTTGGCATGAGCACGATTTTTGCAGAGGCTGTCCTTGCCCAGATATATAAAGAACGAGACGTGGACGGACAGGTTGTAGGTGGGCCAGCCTATTACATCAGTAAGGGATTTGGAAGCAAGGGACTTGCCGCATTTTTCTCTATCGCTATTATCATTGCCCTCGGTTTTATCGGCAATATGGTACAGTCCAACTCTATTAGCGATGCGTTCCAGACGGCATTCAATATGCCCAGTCTTTATGTAGGCATTGGTTTGGCTCTTCTTGCAGGCCTTATTTTCTTCGGCGGCATTAGCCGAATCGCATCTTTTACAGAAAAAGTAGTGCCTCTCATGGCTCTCCTTTATATTATTGGCGGAGTCATTGTCCTTGTTATGAATATCGAGATGCTCATCCCTGCCTTCAAGATGATCTTTGTTGGGGCCTTTAATCCAAGAGCCGCTACAGGTGGGCTTATTGGAGCTACAGTTAAAGAAGCCATGCGTTATGGCGTAGCCCGAGGCCTTTTCTCTAATGAGGCTGGTATGGGATCTACTCCTCACGCTCACGCTGTAGCCAAGGTTGATCACCCAGCAGAACAGGGTCTGATGGCCATCATTGGCGTTTTTATCGATACATTTATCGTTTTGAACATTACCGCTTTCGTTATTCTTGTAACAGGAACTCTTGATGGTCAGACAACAGGCATTGCACTTACTCAAAATGCCTTTACTAATGCTTTTGGCGGTTTTGGCAACACTTTTGTAGCTATTTGCCTTTTCTTCTTTGCCTTCTCCACTGTTATTGGATGGTACTTCTTTGGTGAGGCTAATATCCGCTACCTCTTTGGGTTAAAGGGCCTTACCCCCTATCGAATTCTGGTCATGATTTTTATCGTACTCGGCTCTACCTTGAAAGTGAATCTTGTGTGGGAATTGGCAGATACCTTCAATGGTTTGATGGTTATCCCCAACCTTATTGCTGTTCTCGGTTTGGCGAAGGTTGTTTCGAAGGCCCTCAATGAGTATGAATACGATAAACAGGGATATTTGAAACCGAAAGAATCTGAAGCATAACGTTAATATCATTCGTATAACACCAAACACCACGGGCGCACCAAAACGGGCCGCTTTTTTAAGGCGGCCCGTTCCCCTTTTTCTCTTATCCTTAGAAGCTAAAATAATAGATATTATTTGTCTTTTACGTTTACGTGAAGACATTTATGCATAGAGGGAGAAATGAAACCAAAAACATACACAAAAGTCAAGGCAACTCTTCTTATCTTAAGTAACCCTATGCGAGAGAGGCGACTCTTACTCTTGTGTAGAACGATACAATAACTGAAGTAACGTTTCAAGATGCTTCATAGCTTCTCCATATTGGGCCCAGTCCCCAAGACGAAGGGCTTCCTGTGCTGTTTCCCAAGTCTTTTGTGCTTCTTCTATCATTATTCGCACCTGTTGTTTTTGTGTTGTATCTATTCCTTCAGCGGGTTTTGTTACATCCGCAGGCCTTTCTGGCGAGACAACCTTTGATGGAACTGCTACCCCTTCTCGTTTCCCTAAAAGCTTTTCCAGGGCTTCGTCAAGACGCTCTGCCCATACAACTCGCCCTCCAGTGGAAACAATAACTCGTTTTAGTTCCGGCAAATCACTATTTTCAGCCTTGAGATAGAGAGGCTGAACGTAAAGAACGGCTTTCTCTATTGGAATAACGATAATATTACCTTTTATAACATCAGAGCCTCTTTGGCTCCATAAAGAAAGCTGGGCAGAGATATCTGGGTGCTGATTTGTAAGGGCTTCCACTTGAGCCGGCCCATAGATCAGTTTTTGCTTAGGGAACGTATAAACAAAAAGTTCTCCATAACGGTCACCATCACATCTTCCCGCCATCCATGCGATCATGTTGTCACGGCCGACGGGAGTAAAGGGTGTGATGAGGGCGAATTCTGCAGACTGATCTTCCTCTATCTTCATAATGACATAAAAAGCCCCAAGTTCTTCTTTATTCCCACTGCCTTTATATGTTTGCCATACATCTTCTTTGTTATAGAAAGTATTAGGGTCTTGCATGTGGTAGATTTTTAATATCTCACTTTGCACAGAAAAAAGGTCTTTAGGGTATCGAATATGTTTTTTCAGGCCTTCAGGCATGTGGCTCATGGGTTGGAAAAGGCCTGGGAAAATTTGAGCCCATGTTTTAATTAAAGGATCCTTCTCGTCTGAAATATAAAAATGGACGGTCCCGTCATATGCATCGACTGTGGCTTTTACACTATTGCGAATGTAGTTGATTTTAACGTTACGTTGCCTTTCTTCGGAGCCAATAAGGACAGGCTCTGCGTAGGGATACCGATCAGTTACTGTATAGGCGTCTTGCATCCATACAAGATGCCCCTCATGAATAACGAGATAGGGATCCTCATCATAGAAAAGGAAAGGAGCTAACCGTTGCAGTCGTTCCTGTATGTTTCGGTAGTAAAGCACACGGCTTTCAGGAGTAAAAAAGTTTGTAAAAAGAATTTTAGAGTCTCCAAAACGCAGAGCAAAGAGGAGCCGTCTGGCAAAGTTGCCAATAGAAACGCCCCCACTTCCTTCGTAGGTCGTTCTCGCATTAGAATCCCCAATAGGGTAGTCGAATTCTTTTTCCGTAGTTTTAACAAAAACATAGGAGCTAGGTTTCTCTCCGTAATAAATTTGAGGACGATTTAGTTCTATGGGAACTGCTATATGAGGTGGAATGTTTTCAATCCAGAGCGCAGGAAGCCCACTGCGACCCACTTCGTTAACCGGATTCATTACAATTCCGTAGCCGTGTGTAAACTCTACACGCTGGTTCACCCATGTAGGGTTCTGAAGGTTTTTAAAATCTAGTTCTCTCGCAGCAACCATAACCTGACGATAGTCGCCATTAAAAGTATATCGGTCGATATCCACGTCAATAAAATCATAGTAAGATCGAATTTCCTGAAGCTGTTTAAAACTCCTGAGAAGAGGGTCGTAGTCCCATAAACGCACGTTCTGAATTGTCTCTTTGTTTTTATCTATCATAGGCCATGTAACTTCTGATTCTGGAACCACAGAGACTGTTTTCAGCGAATCTAGTTTATAAGCTTTTAATGTTGCGTCTATGTTGTACTCTATATATGGTCGTTCTTTGTCAAATTCATTGGGCTCTACAACGTACTTTTGGATAATGCTAGGGTACACGCCTCGCAGAAGGAGAGAGGAGGCAAACAAAAGGCCAATAATCCCTAAGGAGAATTTCCACGTTTTCTTGTAATGCCCTACCGCTAAAAGCAGAGCCACGATAATGGTCAGAACCCACATAACGTTCAGAGCCAACAGCTCGGCATGTATATCGGTATAGCTGGCTCCGAAAGCCACGCCCCGGGGAGAATAGAGAAGATTGAACCGTTCGAGCCAAAAACCGGCACCCCAAAGGAGGGCTATAGTTGCTGCCAAAAGGGATAGATGTTTAAAAATTGTACGTGGAACTGGGTTATGTTGCCCCATAACAATTGGAGCGATGACAAAAGAATACATAAAGCCCGCACCAACAAGAGCCAGAATAAGAAGTCCCATAAACCAGGTTTGTAGGAAGCTTAAGAAAGGAAGTTTATAAATGTAAAAAGCCATTTCCTTCCCGAAGATAGGATCTACAGAACCAAAAGAGCTGCTATGGAGATAACGGAGGATCATGTCCCAGTATCTCTGAGTGGAAAGACCATTGAGTATAGCTAAAATACCGGATGCAGAGAGAACCACAACAGAAGTAAACTTTTTGGGAACATTCCCGAAAGGGGAATCTGCAGTTATAAGCTGTAGCGTATTGTGACGAGCTATTCGAAAATTCAGGAAAAGAAACGAGAAAGAGACGAGAGCTGATAGTATAAAAAGAGCCCATTTGGGGAGGAGCATCGTCCAGAATACGGAACCATGCCCCAGAGATTTAAACCAAAGATAGTCTGTATAAAAACGAGCGAAAGAGGGGAAAGCAAGAGAAGCGAGAAGAGCAACAAACAGCAACAACCATAATCCCCATACTTTCGGCAGAATATCTCGAAAATATTTCGGGAACCTGGATGACTTCTTTTTTTCATTATCGAACCATTCTTCATCAGGAAACGGATAATTTTTCCACATAGTTCTATTTTAGCGAAGAAATTTATTCCGTCAAAAAAGTTTTTTTATCGACTGTGAGATATAATGAAATTAAAAAGATATTGGAGGGGAAGCTATGGGTTTGGAATATAAGCTGCAAAGTATTGGGATTATCCGGTCCCCTTTTAGACAGAGGAAAGGAATGCCTATCCAGCCAGCCGGCGCCCGAGGTATTCGTGGAAGTGTGGAAGTGCTTCCAGAATTTGAAAAAGGTCTTCAGGGCCTCGAAGGCTTTTCCCACATTTACCTTTTATACTGGTTTCACCTTTCAGAAGGCTTTGATCTGACAGTCAAGCCGTTTATGGACGTCGAGCATCACGGTGTTTTTGCTACTAGAGCCCCTCGTCGCCCTAACCAGATCGGGCTTTCTGTTGTTCGCCTTGTGGCTATTCAACAGGGTAAGCTTATTATAGAAGATGTGGATATTCTTGATGGAACCCCTCTTCTTGATATTAAACCTTTTGTGCCAGAGTTTGATATTTTTGGCAGAGAATTTCGGTCAGGATGGCTGGAAAAACAAGATATTTCTCCAGAAAACGTGAAGGCCGACGACCGCTTTAGCGGTTAATTTTATTCGGAAAGGACGATATGAAATGAAAAAAATAATTGCATCGCCGACAGCTCCCAAAGCTGTAGGACCTTATTCTCAGGCTGTTTTGGTGAATGGTTTCTTGTTTGCGTCAGGGCAGTTACCAGTGAATCCGGCAGCAGGAAAGCTTGTGGAAGGCGACATTAAAAATCAGTTCCATCAGGTGATGAAGAATCTCTCTGCTGTGTTGAAGGAAGCGGATCTTTCTTTTGATGACGTGGTGAAGACAACCATTTTCCTTACTGATATGGCTAACTTCTCTGCGGTGAACGAGGTCTATGCCGAATATTTCCCTGGCGATAAACCAGCTCGTTCCTGCGTTCAGGTGGCAGCGCTGCCCCTTGGCGGTCAGGTAGAAATGGAGCTTATCGCCTGCCAGAAATAAAGGCAGGAGATATGTATTTATGTGGGGACATCTCTATAAGATGCCCCCATTTTTTTTGGGGAGGGACATGGAATGGAATATAGGGTGGAGCGAGACTCTCTAGGAGAAGTACAGGTTCCAGCAGATAAAAAGTGGGGGGCCCAGACGCAAAGGAGCCTTGAAAATTTTAAAATTGGCACTGAAACAATGCCTTATGACATACTGAAAGCATTTTTTATTCTTAAAAAAGCCGCGGCTGTTGTGAACTGTAACCTAGAGCTCCTTGATAAGGAGAGAAGAAATGCCATTGTGCAAGCGGCTGACGAAGCCTTAGAAGGTAAACTTCAGGAACATTTCCCCCTCGTAGTATGGCAAACGGGCAGCGGTACCCAAACAAATATGAATGTGAACGAAGTTCTTGCTCATCGCGCGAATGAAATTACCGGCAATTCCCCAGCTGTTCATCCTAACGATCACGTTAATTGTTCTCAAAGTTCTAACGATACGTTCCCCACGGCTATGCATATAGCGGCTGTTCTTGCCATGGAAGACAACGTTTTGCCTGCTCTTCGCCGTCTCCATGAAACGCTTTTGAAAAAGTCGGCAGAGTTCCAGCATATTGTGAAAGTGGGGAGAACTCATTTACAAGATGCTACACCTCTTACTCTGGGGCAGGAAGTAAGTGGATGGGTGAGGATGCTTGAACGTTGCGGAGCCATGATTCTTAATGGATCCAACATGTTGAAAGATTTGGCCCTTGGAGGAACAGCCGTTGGTACTGGCCTGAATAGCCATCCAGATTTCGCTTCTTGCGTGGCTGAGCAAATAAGTTCTCTCACAGGGAAATCCTTTTGTACGGCAGAAAATAAATTTCATTCTCTTACAAGTAAAGACGAACTCGTGTTTGCACATGGCGCACTCAAATCCTTAGCGGCTGATCTCATGAAGATAGCCAACGATATTCGCTGGTTGGCCTCTGGTCCTCGCTGCGGTCTGGGGGAGATAACCATCCCCGCTAATGAGCCGGGTAGCTCTATTATGCCCGGAAAAGTGAATCCCACCCAATGCGAAGCTGTAACCATGGTAGCTGTACAGGTAATGGGCAACGACAGTGCTATTGGTTTTGCCGCCAGTCAGGGAAATTTTGAGCTGAATGTATTTATGCCTGTCATTATCTATAATTTCTTACAGTCATGTCGCCTCCTTGCCGATGCAATGAACTCCTTTGAGGAGCATTGCGCCTGTGGCTTAAAGCCATGCCAGAAACGCATTGATATGTACCTTCAGAACTCTCTGATGCTTGTTACAGCTCTTACACCCCATATTGGTTATGATAAGGCAGCAGAAATTGCCAAGAAAGCTCATAAAGAGGGGATGTCATTAAAAGAAGCGGCGTTGCAACTCGGATATGTAACGACAGAGGAGTTTGAGAGGTGGGTATGCCCTCAGAAAATGGTTGCTCCATCGTTACTTCATGGGGTGTAGATTTTTAACATTTTGTGTCTGCGAGAAAGTACTTCTTGATTTAAAATTAAGAAGATAAATATAAATATGAAGTAAAGGGGGCATAAAACATGTTTTCAGCGAAAGAGTTTTTGCGCTCTGAAGTTACACCAGCTCTTGGGTGTACCGAGCCCGGTGCTGTGGCTTTGGCTGTGGCCCGGGCGCGTCAGGAAATAGGGGATGAGAGTGTGAGGTTTGTTGAGGTTACAGTAAGTGGCAGTATCTACAAAAATGGCATAGCTGTAAGCATTCCCGGCACACAAGGGTTAAAAGGAAATGTAATTGCGGCTGCTTTATCTTCTGTTTGCGGCAATGCCGAGTATGGCCTTGAAGTATTAAAAGATTGTTCGAGAGAGGCTGTGCAACAGGCACAAAAATATATAGATCAAGGTAAAATTAAAGTTCTGCCTGATATGAACAAGAATGGCGTTTATGTTAAGGCTGTAGTAACCACGGACCAACATGTATCAGAGTGCGTAATTGAAGGAAGTCATACAAATATTGTTCAAGTTGCCCTCGATGGCAAATCTCGGTATGAACTGCAGGGAATTTCCGAAAAGAACAAGAGTGATGTAAAAAATATTTCTGACCAAATTAAGACAATGGCCTACCGTGATCTCGCACGTCTTATTAACGACATAGATGAAGAAGACATAGAGTATGTTATGGAAGGCGTACGCATGAACATGGAAATTGCCATGCTGGGACTCGATCCAACGCGAAAAACAGGGCTCGGAGTAGGAAAAACTGTAATGAAACTTGCTGGCGACGACAATGATTTCCGAACCCTTGGCGATAGAATAAAAGCTATTTCTGCAGCGGCATCAGATGCCAGAATGTCTGGAGCAGCTCTTCCCGTTATGAGCAGCGCTGGAAGTGGCAATCACGGTATTACCGCTATTCTGCCTGTAGCCACAGTGGGGAAATATTATCAGAAAACCAGGGAAGAAATAGCTCGTGCTATAGTGTTAAGTCATCTTTCCACAAGCTTTATAAAAAGCCGCATGGGGCGCCTGAGCCCAGTATGTGGATGTAGTGTAGCAGCCGGTGCTGGAGCAGCGGCTGGCATAGCCTACCTTTTGTCTCAAGATATATGCAAGGCAGAAAAAGCCATGGCGATTCTCGTAAGCAACCTTGTTGGCATGATTTGCGATGGAGCCAAAGACACGTGTGCTCTCAAAGTTGGGACAGGGGCGTATGAAGCCTATTGTGCTGCAATGATGGTATTAGAGGGGCATGAACTAGATGGTCCTCAAGGAGTTGTAGATGAAACCATTGAAAAAACCGTGGAAAATGCTGCTGCTATTAATGTGGAGGGCATGAAAAACGTGGATCGTATCATTATTAATTTCATTTTAAACCGCTATAAAGAGGAGGTTTCAGCTAAAAATGCAGTGTCATAAGTGCCTTGCTCACCCTTGTCAGAAAGGGAACCCTTGCGAAACCAAGGAGAGTCTGCCCCTGTATGAAAACGATCTTGATCGTCGTCTCGTTGCGGTGTCTTCTGAAATAGAAGCCCTCTTTTATGGAGAGGCCTGTCGAGTTGATGAAACATTGGAGTTTGCCAGACGCATGAGATTTAAAAAACTTGGCCTCGCCTTTTGCGTTGGATTTTCTGAAGAGGCAACTCTCCTTGCCTCAATTATTGAAAAGGAGTTTGAGCTTTGTTCCGTTTGCTGTAAAGTTGGCTCTCTTCCTAAAGAGAGTGTAGGTGCGAAGCTGAAGCCGTGGGTGGGCACGATCTCCTGCAATCCTGCAGAGCAAGCCAGGGTTTTAAACGAATCGGGAAGCGAACTTAATATTGTTTTAGGCCTTTGTGTAGGCCATGACGCTGTTTTTTATCGCCATTCTGTAGCTCCTGCGACGACCTTAGTGGTAAAAGACCGGAAGCTTGGGCATAATCCTGTAGCGGCTCTTTACTGCCCTTATATTCGAAAAAACTTAGGGAAACCACTGAAGGAAAGAACGAAATAAAAACGTAGTTAGAAACAAAGAACGGGGCTGTTCTGGAAAGAATGGCCCCGCTCTTTTACGCGCATAAACTATTTTTCAATACAGGCAACAGCTCGGGATATTCTGTCAAGGCCTTCTTTGATCAAGGCCCGGGGTGTTGCGATATTCATTCTCATGAAGCCTTCCCCTCCCGTGCCAAACCAAGCTCCATTGTTCATGGCCACTCGCGCTTTGTTAATTATAAGATTGAAAAGATCTTCGCCAGAAAGGCCAAGTCCTCTGCAGTCAAGGAAAGGAACATATGTTCCTTCCGGTCGTACAAGTTTAATGTCGGGAAGATTTTCAGTTAGATATTTTTCAATAAAATTCACGTTTCCTTCCAAATACTCTAGTAAAGCATGAAGCCACGGCTCCCCTTTCCTATAAGCAGCTTCTAGGGCAAAGGTTCCAAAAAGGTTCCCTCCATCAATGTGAAGGAAGTTTAAAACAGAAGTATAGGCGTCCCGAATTTGAGGATCTGGAATAATTACTGCCGATGTAGAAAGCCCCGCAATATTGAAAGTCTTGCTCGGAGCTATACAAGTAATAGTTCTGGAAGCGATCTCCGGGGAAAGAGACGCCATGGGAATATGGTGAAAGCCCTTGTAAATAATATCTGAGTGGATCTCGTCAGAAACCACAATCAAATTGTGGCGAAGGCAAATTTCTCCAAGCTTCGTGAGCTCCTCTTTGGTCCAAACCCTTCCTACAGGGTTGTGAGGGCTGCAAAGGAAAATCATTTTCACGGAAGAATCTATTTTTTTCTCGAGATCTTCAAAATCCATTTCGAAACGGCCATGTCGCTCTACTAACGGATTCTCTATAATATGGCGTCCACGCCCGCTAGCAGCGCTAAAGAAAGGGGGATACACTGGCGGTTGCACGACAATTCCATCTCCCGGCTTCGTAAAGGCAAGAACAGCCATGGAAAGGGCAGGAACAACCCCCGGGGAATGGCGGATCCATTCCGCTTCTATTCCCCACTTGTGTCGTTTCTCAACCCACTCTACAATGGATTGAAAATAATTGTCACTTTTCCCTGTATAGCCAAAAATTCCATGATCAACTCGATTTTTTAACACCTCCGCAACCTCAGGAGGAGCTGTAAAATCCATATCTGCAACCCACATGGCCAGAAGATCGTCACGGCCAAATTTCTTCGTCATAAAATCCCATTTTTCACAGGACGTATGGTGTCGATCAATAATTGCATCGAAGTTGTATGTGCCCACTACTTAACACCTCCGTGGAATATATAGCAGTATTATCTTCAACAATTTCATCTATAATATCATTTTACCCTAAAGAGTATATTCTTTTTTATATAGGTTTTACCGCCCATAAAAAAGAGACAGAAAGGCCTAATAAAATACAGTGGTATCTTTCAAGTTAGCGTCATATTATAGTAATGGCCCTATATATAGGGTATTTCAACGAAAAGAGGTCGAGAGAGATGATCAAACTGTTCCGCGAACGCTTCAACCACCATATCGACCTGGATGTTTTGGAACATCCCGCCGAACTTCGACTGTCTGAAAATGCCATGTGGCTTCTTTCCCAAAGGTATTTTATTCAGCGATACGATGAAGAAGAGGAAGGGATCCGTCAAGAACGATCTTTCGAGGAATTTGCTCGGCGCATATCACGTATCATAGCCAGTGCCGAAATCCTTTACCTTGAGAAAGACGATCCTCAGAGTCTTCCGTGGCTCCAAATTCTTGAAATGAACATCTTCAACGATATTCTCAACAGGCGTTTTCTTTTTAACTCGCCGTGTCTTTTCAGTGCTGGCGCAGGAATGACTATTGTGCCGGAATTGGCAGAACGGATTTACAAATCTCCAACGGAAATGACATTCGAAGACTATGCGACTCTCTTAGAGGCGAAAACGAAAAATCAACAGCTTTTCGCCTGCTTTGTCATCAACATCCCAGACAGCATAGAAGGGATCTTCGACTCTGTGAAAGACGCCAGCATCATAAGCAAATTCGGGGGTGGAGTAGGGGGAAACTTTGGCAACCTCAGAGAAAGAGGCGCCGATATAAATGGCGGAACGGGAGGACAAGCCAGTGGTCCCATCTCCTTTATGGAGACATGGAACACTATGGGATCGGTGGTTGTGCAGGGAGGACGGCGAAGAGCTGCCCTTATGGGGATGCTCTACGATAATCACCCTGATATTATGGATTTTATTGATGCCAAGGTTGAGGAAGGGAAGCTCTCTTACTTTAATATTTCTGTTTGTGTCTCTGATCGCCTTATTCAAGCTGTACATGACGATGGAGATTTTCCCCTCCTTTCGCGTATTAATGGGAGCGTAGTCCGTACGCTGCCAGCCAGAGAATTGTGGGATAAGCTCTGTGAAAGCGCTTGGAGAAGGGGAGATCCTGGTGTTTTCTTTATTGACCGGGCCAATGTTGATAATCTTCTAAAACTTGATAAAGAATGGCGTATCGAATCGACAAACCCTTGCGGTGAGCAGCCTTTGCCTAATTACACAAGCTGCAACTTAGGCTCTATCAATGTGGAATCTTTTGTAACAGCAAAGGGAGACTTGTCCTTCTTTGATATGGAAGCATTTGTGGATCAGGTATATCGGTCTATGTATTATCTTGATCTTGTGATCGACGCCTGTTCCTACCCATTGAAACGAATAGAGGAGCGGACGAAAAAGATCCGCCCAGTGGGTCTTGGTATTATGGGACTTGCCGATGCTGCTATTATGCTGGGTATGCGTTATGGAAGCGAGAGTTTTAACTTGTACTGCACATCTCTGGGAGAAAGTTTAGCTGCCGCTGCATTATGCGCTACTGAAGAACTCGTATCGTCAGCCAACAAAACTCCCTTTGATGAAAGCCATTTAGTAGAAAAACTTTTTAAACTTTTTAAGGAGGAAACGGAAGGAGAAGATCTTTTCTCAGAGGAATGGTTCGCCCGTGTTGGCGAGGAAGATCTTTACGCCCTGATAGCCACCATGCGAGCAACGGAAACCATCCCTTACACACTGGTCAATGCTCTGGAAAGCGTGTTGACCCATGACTCTATGGGGAATGAAAAAGAGCGGATCCAGAAGGTGAAAAACCTTTTAAAAGCCCTGGCTTCAGGCAATATTCGAAATAGTCGTCGTTTAAGTATTGCTCCTACCGGTTCTATTTCCATGCTTGTAGATACAAGTTCGGGAATCGAACCTAACTTTGCATGGTCATGGACACGACGCATAATGAAGACTGATGGATCTGGCCATGAACTTCGGCAATTCTGCCATAAACTGCTAGATGAAGAACAACAGGAAGAACTGCAACAAACAGGAGCTCTTTCTAACCCTATTTATGTTACAGCCTACGATATTTCTACTGATGAGCATGTAGCGGTAACAGGTATTTTTGCTCGGTACATCGATAGTGGAATTAGTAAAACTGTGAACCTTCTCAACTCTGCCACCGTGGATGATGTAAAACGTGTGTACGCCATGTGCTATAAAATGGGTGCCAAGGGGATTACTATTTATAGAGATGGATCCCGTTCTGCCCAACCTATCGAAGTGAAGAAAAAAGAAGAGATAGAGAGAAAGGCAGAGGAAAAACCTCATACCAGTAAAGTAAAGAAGCGGCCGGGTCTTATTGTTTTTGGCAAAACTATAAAGCAGAAAACACCATGGGGAAGCATGTACGTTACCCTCAATTTTGATGGTTGCGAGCCTTTTGAGGTTTTTGCCACTATAGGTAAAAGTGGATCGGAGCTCAATGCTATGACAGAAGCTCTCTCTCGTGCCATATCCATCGGTTTGCGCAGCGGGGGCAAGCTGGAAGACTTTATTGCTACATTGAAAGGGCTATCGGGGAAGGAATACTGGGTATTTGATTACGATGATACCCACATTGCCAGATCTATTCCTGACGCTATAGCCATGTTGCTTGAGAAGCTTATTGAAAAAGAGGGGCACGTGGAGGAAAAACATGATTTACGCTGCCCTGAGTGTGGCAGCCCCATGGAAATGATTTCCGGATGCGCCTACTGTTTTAGCTGCGGCTACTCGCCATGCAAATAGGGGAGAGGGCCTATTCGCTGTCTGGAACAGTCTGATTACAGTATCTCTGGAGCTAAAAGACGTAGAGCCATGAGCTTTACCTTGATAAAAGAATGAGAATTGTTATTTTAGTTTGACAAGGTCAGCTTCTGTTGGTATATTTTGGTTTAACAAGGCTTCGCTTGCTCGGCCATGCGGATGGGATTTGCCTAGAAGTAAATCCTGTCCCGACAGGTCTGACCACGCGGAGCTTTTTTTGTGTCTATGTAACGTAACCGACCTTCTTCTGCTTGATTAATAAACCACTGATTGTTCGGCTTCTGAGTGCCATGCTGCTTTCTTCCGTAAACACTAGAAATCTCGTTAACTACATACCACCCTTCCTGCCTCTTATTAAGTCGCAAGGGCACCACAAGAGTTGCCCCATCGGGGTCTTTTAACTCCACCATAGCAACTAGGCTACCGGAGACCGTCGCCGAATCGAAAATCAAGAGAGGGGCAGCCAGCACCCTAGGGGTCTGTTTTAATGTTTCAACAGGGAAAGCAAGCCATTGCAACTACCATCCATAGCTATACAATTGGTTTCCATCCCTTATAGGAAGCATAAAAAGAGGCACTTCTCGGCGATGCGGCAAA
>ENA-UOOE01000332-UOOE01000332.1-fermentation-metagenome-genome-assembly--contig:-NODE-332-length-48363-cov-9.206343_pt1 | contig 48363 bp, 41 predicted proteins | sample MGYA00245776_ERZ724021 | MGnify/ENA primary metagenome ERZ724021 (study PRJEB28704, sample SAMN03018321) | fermentation metagenome | biome: anthropogenic terrestrial biome; feature: soil; material... | reverse complement strand
AGTGCCTTTTCAATTTCAACATCAGAACAAGGAAGATAGATAAATTCATTTGCACCTTTTGCAGTCAGCTGTATTGTTGCTACAGTTTCTTTCCAATGATATAGGGGAAACTGCTTTCCATTATATATTTGCTCTTGTTCATTGATATTCTTATATAAGACTCCATAAGGAGTAATTCTAAAATTAGGATTGTTTTTTATTATCTCCATTGCAAAGGTTCCACCATCAAGCTCTTCTAATTCTCTAGTAGCTACTGCTTGCTTTTCTGATAGATATAAATCTTTGCCTACAGTTTCTAGATTATTAAAGTCGCTTACAAGGCTATAGCAATGGGTATTAAAGCTTAAATTGATTAACTCTGCTATTGTTTTAGGATTTTCTGCAAAGGCTGAAGCAAAAAATACTTTTCTTTCTTTGACATCGAAACTGTCCATTCTCTTAAATAGAAAGTTTAGTTCATCGATATTGCACTCTTTACCTTTTAAAACTTCGTTCATATCTGGATCATAAACTACTTCTTCAATATAACAGTTGGGAGCAATTGAAGTTTCAAGTTCAAGTTGATTATATACATTGGATATTTCATTTTCCTCATAAGGGAAATTAAACATAATTGACTCATCTTCTTTTCTGTCGATTCTTTTTAATCTAATTAACATCTCATTCCTCCATTCTATTTTTTGATTAAAAATACATCTGCACCATACTTTGCAATTAATGATGCATTGATTATTATCTTAAAAGCTCGATCATTAATAAGTTCTCTGTCTGCTATCTCGCTAATTCTTATATATTCTTTTCCTGTTGATATAGTTTTTGCTGTTTGATATAGGGCATAGCCTTCTGTACTAATTTGTCTAAGATGTATCTGTGAAAAATCAAAGCCATTTAAACAGACTGCATGCTCCGAGATGTTCCATAATACTTCATCAGCAGTAAGAAGAAATATCACGGCAAGATGACTTGGTGACCCATCCTCTATATCAATATCTTGTTTCTGAATTAGATGATAAAATCTTTCCTTGTGGTTATGATTTAAAAATAGTTGACCAGTAAATCTATTGCTAAGTAATTTCAATCTTTCTCTTAGAGCATAATTTTTTATACTTCCAAAGCAATCTTTTATCAGATTCGAATATTCAATTTCATCTGCCTCTAGTCTTTCTTTGAAACAAAAGCAGTCATTAGGATTACCTCTGGTTTTAAACTTTTCCACACAACCATTACAAATCTTAATACCTCCTTCACATTTAAAATGATTATTAATGACTATTCCACCTCTTCTTTGAGGAAAATTTGGCGCCAGCATCATCAGCTGCTCTATCCCTCCCAGTGATGTACCATACATAAAATATCTTGACATTGTTCTCAGTCCTTTCTATTAGTTTTTGAAATAAAAAAGAGGCGAAGACTATCGATCATAAGTTGACCGAAGACTTCGCCTCTTTGGGTTTCTATATTTGGTTTTGGGTTTATATAAAATAAATGCACCAAGACTTTTTATATCTTAGTGCGTTATATATTATGTTAATATTCTCATGTTTTTATTATGCTAAATTGGGATTTGTTAATCTTATTTCTTTATATCTCGATATTCGTGTATGACGCCATGAATATCAAAATTATCGATATCATCAAATAATTTAGGGGTTCCATACACACCAAACTCTGGAAAAAGCCGGATTACCCCCTCATTTTCATAAAAAACGTTATCTGAGCTTTTATAAAACACTACTTTAATGAGCAAATTTTTGATTTGAAATGTAATTAGATATCTTGCCACATTTGGATTAAATAGAATTTCCTCATCCTTTATAACTAAACCACCAGGAGTTTGTCTCCATTCTATTATAGAATCACTTTTACAAAAAGCTAAATCTATAAATACCCCTTCTGGAATACTACCAGAATAGAGAGAAACATAGTGCTCATTAGGAACAAGTTGTCTATAATTAGTAGCAGAATTTAAAAGAATAACATTTTTAAAGGCCCATTTTGCAACAGTATCATAATGCTCTTTGAGAAAGTTAAATTCATTTTCAAACTCATTCATATTCATAAGGTTAATAATATGTTTTTGGCAATCTCCTTCCAATTGACTCATCCAACCATTATTGCACTTTTCGCATACTAATCCATTTACTAATTTGGAAAAAGAGTGTTTTCGATTAGACACAGGAATACCAATAAAACTCGCATGGGTCATGGTAACATTATTATCGTATATATCAAGTTCTTTCAATAACCACTGAGCAAAAATATGTTCATTGCTTAATTTTTCCCCACCGCAAAAAACACACTTTCTCTTTTCTGACATAATTATTCTCCAATCTATCAAATCGTAGTTTTGCTTCCAAAATCAGAATCTTATTACAAATTCCTATTTGTCTAATTGCCTATAAATAATTCATGTTTCATTACTCTGCTTTTCTACACTATATAATATAATTTATCCATCGATTTATCAACTTAGATTTCCTATTTTCCTCTGTCATCACTCCAATTATCCAATGTCATCTATAAAACACCCTATTTTTAAGGGTCAAAAAACGGTGTTTTTCCACCGATTTTTGACCCGATTTTCATCCTCAAACCACTATATATTGTGGTTAAGTTACCTTATTTCTTCTTGTCACCACAATACGTCATCAGAATTATACTCTCAACGTGTTCCGTTCCCGGAAACATGTCTACGGGAACGGCCTTAACCGCTTTGTATCCTCGATTAACCAGAAAGGATAAATCTCTTTCCAAGGTTTCGGGATTGCATGAAATATATATTATCTTTTTCGGATTCATGGTACACATGGAATTTAGAAACTGTTCGGTGCTGCCTGACCTGGGTGGATCCATGAATACTGCGTCAACTGTTTGTTTTTCTGACGCCATTTGATTCATAAATTCACCGGCATCACAATTGTAAAAATAAACATTTTTAGCTTTATTTCGTTTAGCATTTGTTATTGCGTCCTTAACGGCATCTCGATTTAGCTCTACCCCTATGACTTTTTTTACGTGCTTAGATGCTATTAACCCTATTGTTCCTATACCGCTGTATGCATCTATAATAGTTTCATTCCCTATAAATGAAGCAAATTCGATTGCTTTGCCATAGAGAATTTCCGTCTGAACAGGATTTACCTGATAAAATGACTTTGGTGAAATCCTGAATACCATGCCGCATAATGAATCCTCTATATATCCTTTTCCATACAGAACCTGTTCCCTTTCTCCCAAAACCATGCTTGTTTTCTTGTTGTTTACATTCATGACTATGGTTGTAATTTCCGGGTGAACTTTTAAAAGAGCCTTGATAAAATTATTTTTTGAAGGAAATATATGAGAAGCTAAGACCAAGACAACCATGATTTCTCCGCTCTTATGTCCTGTTCTTATTAAAACATGCCGCAAAAGCCCCATTCCTGTATCTTCATCAAATGTTTTCATTTTAAATGATTTAAGCATTCCCCGTATGGTAACTATTATTTTATCTGCTTTTTGGTCTTCAAGCAAGCAGCTGTCTATGTTAATCACATTGTGAGTACCTGCTTCATATACTCCTGATATAACATTCCCTTTTTTATCCGTATCAAAAACCGCATGAACTTTATTACGGTAATAATATGGATTTTTCATTCCGATAATATTTTCCACATGGCAGAATTTGCTTAATAGACGGTTAACATAATTTTGTTTTTCCTGCAGCTGTTTTTCATAGCTTTGTTCCTGCAGCTGACAGCCGCCGCACCTTTTTATTACCCGGCAGCTTAATTTTTCTTTAGTATCCATTGAAACTCCTTTTATGAATGAACTATATCGACAGTATAGCATATTTTAATTTATTGTTCAGTAAAAATTATCTCCTTGAAAAATTAAAATAATCAATTAAAAATTCCTTGCTTTACATATTTAACATTATGTAAAGCCAAGGAATTTTTAATATTCTGTATACCAATGATTTTCGATATAAATTTCTTCAAGGATACTTTTTATATTTTTATTTGAAATATGCCTTAGGGTTTCATTGTAAACATTTTTTCCTTCTTCGTGGGGAATTCCATTGATCATTTTTAATAAAAAGTCGTTAAATACATCTAATTCATCGCCTTTTGGAGGATCTTCATCGAGTCCCATAATCGCATCCTTAACCTTATTTGATGAAAGTCTTGATCTATATAAGCTTTCAGATTTAATATTTTCCGCAGCCTCCACGTAATCCCCGAAATACATATTTAAGAAAACTAATTTGTCTGTTATTCTATCATATTTTCTGAAAGCTTCTCTTGCCTCTTCATAATTTTCAACCGCAATATAATATCTGCTTAAAAAATAATAGTCATCAAAATCAGGGGCCTTCATAGCTTCTTTAAGAGCTGAATAAACATTTTCTTTGTTTTCCTTAATCTCACTGATGCTCATTCTATCAACAGTATTTATTAACAGTTTTCTGTTTCCTGAAATTTCAGTGTATTTTTGTCCCAAAGCAAATGCTCTATCGAGGTTTTGCTCCCCCTCCTTCCAGCCTATTCCGTATATTCTTGTGAGATATCTTAATGCGTCTATATCATCGGGAGCCTCTTTGAGGATATTTTCATAGTATTCAATTGCCGCAGCATAGTTTTTATAATAAATCAGACTTTCTCCTTCAGTGAGCTCTCCTCCTGCAGTAATGCTTGGAATCTGGTCATAGTAGGACCTTAATGGAAGGCTGCTTGTTATGAGATTATTATTCTCATCAAATGCATTTACTACAATCGGATATTCAACTCCCGGCAGAAATATTCCGAGAACCGATTGAGCACCAAGATACTCGTTTTCATTATCACTGACCGTAACATTTGGGTTATTTCTATACATATTTATGTTAATTTCAGCTTTTGTATCGGTAAATCTGTATTCTCCGCTCTTATCTGTTGCATATGTTCGAAAGCTTATTCCTCTTTCCCCGAATGGTTCATAGAAAACAACCGTTTCAACAGTATAATAAGCTGCATCTTCTACCCCTTCCCATGATACTGTAAATTCTTCTCCTGACAGCTTTTCTCCCGGCTTCGGCGAATTTATACTCAGAGTATCTCTGAATTTATAATGAATTTCTTCCTCTCCTCCGTTCAGTTCAACATATTGATGAGTTGAAAGCTGAAGCTCCTTATTTGCCAAGGTTGAGCTGTCTACTCCGATTCCCACACTGTAGTATCCGTCCTTCAGACCAAGTGTTTTAAATTCTCCGTTTACATCTGTTATAGCAACATAGCATTCTCCGCTGGTGTACAATTTGAAGCTTCCGTCTGCTTCCTGCACATATATTTCCACAAAGGGCATCGGCATTCCTTCATAGGTTACCGTTCCTGTTAAAACATTATCTCCCTTAAAATCCTCCGTAAATCTGTCAAACCAAATTCTTCTGTCATAACCACCTGAGCCGAAGCCTCTTCCTTGTTGACTCCAATTGTTTTTATATAATTCTTTATACATCAATTCAGCTTCTTCGTATTTTCCGTCAAATAAAGTAACTTCCGCCTTTAATATATCTAAGCTTATGTCTTTCAGCTCCGTCTTTTCATATTTTTCAATAATTTCCTTTGCTGTTTCACTTTCTCCATTAACGTGATGAAGAAATCCGTCATATACATCAGCTATATATATTATCTTTTCATTATCGCTTTTTTGCCCAAAGGCTATCCACTCTTTGAGATTTTCCGCATCTCCTGTTGCAATTGCAACATCAAGAAGCATTTTATATGATTGTATATAATAATCTTTTTCACTGTCATTAACGGGGGTTTCTGCCATAGCTTCAGTAAGTAGCTGCTTTGCCTTTGCTGCATTTTCGGGGCTTGTATCTTCGCCTCCTCCCCAGCCTGTCAAAAAAATTGTATACTTGGCATAACTCCTTATCAGACTGTCTGCATAAAGAAATTTACCCTTAATGCTTGGGGTAGTCGGATAAGAAGCGTATTTTTCATAAAAAACAGACATCTTCTCAGAGCCTTTATGCTCAAGATAACCGGCAATCATTAGAGTTGCCGTCGGTATTGCCCATATAAATGTCAATATAAGCATTAATACAATAAGAATAAGCGTCTTTACTTTAATTTTTATTTTCACTTCCTGCTCACCTCATAACCTTCTCTAATAATTACATAGGAACCACCCATATCAATAATCTTTATGTCTTGCGACTTGAACAAATCTCCCGGAATTAATGTAACAGCCAACAAAGCCGCAAAACCAATTATTGCAGGTGCTACCGGTATTTCAATTTCTCTGTTTAAAAACTCCCTGATTTTTGTTTTTAAAGATTTCTTGCTATGTTGAATAATATTGTCAAGGGCTTTTTGAGACAGGGTCAGGTCAAATGTTTCTTCTTCCATAATACTTTTTATTTCGATTCCAAGCTTATCTTTATTCTCCATTTTACCGTCCTCCTTTCAAAAGGCTTTCCTTTAATATGTTTCTTCCTCTAAAGAGCTTACTTTTTATTGTTCCTTCCTTTTCATTTAACAAATTTGAAATTTCCTTTATAGAAAGCTCTTCAAAATAGAAAAGTACAAGTATTTCCCTATATAGCGAATTCATCGTGAAAATCTCTTTTCTTAACAGCTCTCTGTCAATATTCATTTCAACCTGAGACTCCACATCTTCATTTCCAATCCATTCATCTTTCAATTCAAGTATATCCTGTCTTATCCTTATCCTGTCTCTCGAAAGGTTTATAGCTATTGCGTAAATCCACGTATAAAGTCCTGATTGTTCCTTGAAGGTGTTGATTTTATTAAATACCCTTATAAATGTTTCCTGAACAACATCCTCCGCTTCCTCTCTGTCCTTCAGTATCAGGCAGCAGGTTTTAAGCAATTTATTGCCGTATTCTTCGATTAATTGTCTGTATGCCTCTTCCCGGCCTTGTTTCAAGTTTTTGATCAATAACTTTTCCGCCACCATCAACCCTCCCTATAATTTTAGACGATAAAACTCAACAAAGGTTGCACCATATTATTAACAAAAAAAATTGTACATATAATATGCCTTGGTTGTTTGCTTGCACTATTGATTCTGCCGAGTCATATCCTCAATAAGTAATAAGATAATATTTCAAAACATATATTTATAGTGAAAATAGAAAAAGGAGTGTTTGATAATTGGAAAAAATCAATGTTGCTTTACGACCCATTGTTAATAATATAAATTTGCCGACTGTTATAAAAACAACCATACTGCCGGGTGATTCCATGGAAAGCATATTTATTGCGACGCAAACAGGAGAAATTTTTTATATCAGAAACGGAGCTATTAGGCTTTTTTTGGATATTAGCGGGCAAATTATTGAATTAGGCTCCAATGGCGGATATGATGAACGCGGTTTGTTGGGTTTGGCGTTTCATCCTAATTTTTATTATAACGGTCTTTTTTATCTTCATTATTCGGTCGCCGGAACACAAGGTCGGGGCGCTCTTTCAGAATCCTTCATGCCCGATCCGTGCAGCCAAAGCAGTTTGAACCTTAAATGGATAAGCAGAGAAAATCAATACGATCATATTGATACGGTTGAAGAATGGAATTTCCAGTCCGGTAATCAGCCAAGGAAACTGAGGACTCTGCTTAATCTCAGAAGACCATTCATGAACCATAACGGTGTCAACAGCTTAAACTTTTCGCCGGAAACAGGAAAGTTAATATTAACTACCGGAGACGGCGGTTCAGGATATGATCCGTTTAATTTAGGTCAAGATATTATGGAGATTGCCGGTAAAATTATTGAAATTGATGTAAATATTAATACATTTACAAATAACCCTCCTCCGGTTACACGTTTTAATGAATTGCCTCATGCAATTCAAAGAATCCTTACTGTAATTGCAAAAGGTGTCCGCAATATACCCGGCATATCATTTCAAAGATATTATGACCAATATATCAAGTATGTGGGAAATGTCGGTCAGGATTTGGTAGAATCTATTTTTTCATTTATTCATTATGAGCCCTTGCCGGTTACTGAAATAGTTTTAGCCTCCATGCAGAATCGCGAGCTTAACGAAAGCAATTTAGTTAATTTTGGCTGGAGGGCATGGGAAGGTGATTTGCCGACAACAATTATACGTGAATGTTTTACAAATTCCTTGGTTGAAGAAACTATAGCATATTACAATGAAGCAATAAATACGGCGACAGTCCGCATACAACCGCTGACCTGTTATTATCACAGAGATATGCGGACGGATATGTTTAGCGGTACGGCGCTTACAGGTGTTCAGCCATATATGGGAAATGAAATTCCCGATTTAACAGGCTGCGTTGTTTTTACAGATTTTGTAAAGAAAGGAGAGCCGCCCGCAAGGGGAGTTTTAGCTTATACAAAAGTAAGAGCGGATTGCAGGCAAAATGATTACAGCATTATTGATGTTAATTATAATTTTGGATCCCGCCCTGCTTTTTATGTGAGTTTAGGAACAAATTCAGCCCAATCAAAGCTGTACTTGGGTGCTTACGGCTCTTCCAATGTAACTGATTTTAATCAAGGAACTGTTTTTGAAATTGTTTAAGCAATTAATTGATTGATTGGATAAACATAAAAAAGTTACAGTTCACACATACAATAACATGAGCGTCAACCGTTGTCATTCTGAACCGCAGGTGAAAGATGTCCCTAACCCTATTTTTCAGGTGTTCTTCCTGAAAAATAGCGGTAGGTCATTCGCAGAGCGGAATCCAAGGTTTTAAAAGATGAGATCATTCGTTTCACTCAGGATGACAAATAGAAGGGTGAACGAAAAAATACCCGAAACTATGTTTTGCAGTTGCGGGTATTTTGTAAGTATTATTTTATTAAATTAATGTTATTTACCAGCTTTAATTTAATTTTTATTTTGTAGTTCTAAAATATTAGTAATGTTTTCAGGGCTATTACCTTCGTTGAATTGATCCCATCCAAATGTAATATCTAACTTAATGCCTTTATTTTGAGTTTTGGTATCATCCTTATTGCTCATAACTTCGGTACTTCCGGTAGTATATTCGCCTTTTGCATCTGGGTCTACGGCAATACCTATAAACAGGTCGGCTCTGTGTTCGCCGCCTTCTCCGGGAACCAATATAAAGTTATTTGCTATATCCACATTTTTGGTTTCTAATGCAGAAAGCCTTACAAAATCAACACCACCCAAGGTAAATATATCATTAGCATCAAAATTTTCAGCCAATTTAACTATTTCCCCATAGGTTACATCATTTTCATCCTGAACCAGCAATGCAACACCTATTAAATCTTTTGTTGCCTTAGTAACATCGAATTCAGCAATCTTGCTTAATTTAAAGTCTACCTTGCTCAGCTTGGCAGCTATGGAACCTATGTTGATAATGTCTGAGCGGAAAGCCTGAGCATATCCGGGATACAACTTATTTAATTCAATACTGATTGTATCTCCGTAATTATGTGCTTTTCCATAAGGATAATCCGGGTAGTCTTGCCCTAAAGGAGTACCTGGATTTTGCAATTCAGCATCCATTTCTACGCTGTTAAAATCCTTTGCTTCATCATAATACTCATCCCTTCTATCCGGTTTTCCGAAAACATCATTGTAAGTATTTGTTCCACGTTCAAAGAAATCTGCTCCAACATACCAGTTTGTTGTTTCTCTTTCTATACCGTCGATAATACTCCAGTTGCCCGGATCATATTCATTGTCATATTGTGCATACGCACCCAAATCCACAAATGTAACATCAAAATCCCCCGTTGTAGCTTTAGTTGTAACATTCAGCGTATCGGTCCAATAGGCATAACCTGTACCGACTAATATCAAGCTTAATGCCAACACTACACATAAAATTAGTTTTTTACTCATCACTTTACTCCTTTTATTTTTTTATATTTTAATGCAGTTAAAGTATAGAATAAAAAACTATGGTTTCAATCCCTCCGAAGGTTATAATATTTACTGAAAGGTAGTATGCACAGTACCACCTAAGTAGTAGTCCGGGGAAAAACCGGGATTTTTGATTCATTTATATAGTATGTATAGCAGATGTCCTTTCCCGGTATAAACATGCTGTATTCCTCAGGCATACCCTTATAATCGGGAATATAAAAAATAGGTATATTGCATTCATCGGATATTTTTATCATCCCCTCAATATCTTTTACTATCAACATTGTTTCCCAAGAGGATCCTATGTAGCGGCCTGTTCTTACAATTCTGCTGCCGTGCTTTCTCATTATTGACTTAAAGCGTAAAACCAGTTTTTCCTCTTCCGTAGGGGGTATGGTATACTTTAACATATACACAATAATAAGCAGCATAATAAAAATAAGGAATCCAGGAATAATTAACAGAATTTTTTTAGCATATGTTTGTGTAACCTCTGTTTCGGTAATAGAGCCTGTTTTTTCAACGGCTGCAGGCTTGTTTATGGTGAATAAGTTTTCGAATAAAGGAAGGGCTATGGCATATGTAAATTGCTCCTCCTTTTCACCGAATTTCGTTTCAGCCTTAAAATTACCACTAAATATTAACAGTGCCTCAATGCTTGGGTCTGCATTTAGAATTGATTTCACGTTGTTTATATAATTTTCGTACTGGGTGAAATCTAAAGATATCTCTTTTGAAATTGTTGCTATATTTCTGTATTTCATATCTGACTGACTTAATAATGGAAATGTTTTTTCGTATACAATTCTCTTTTCATCCCCTTTCATTTGAAATCCTCTTACCAACACTTCAATGGAATAATCCGTTCTTATGTCCGAAGCAGTACCCGAAGAGCCTGAAAATATTGCTAAGAAATTTACTGACAATCTGTCAAAAATACTTTTGGGATAAATCATATTTTCTTCCATAAACTTTTCATTGTAAATTTCATTCTCCTTAAGATGCACTTTGTAGTTACATCCCGCTGTCACGGAATAGCTGTAAAGTGTTACCTGCTCTTCCTTTGTCTTGGGGAAAAGTATTTTAAATATTGAGAAAACAGATAAGCATATAATTGTGATTGACGCACCCAAAATTATTCTCTTTTTAACATTTGTAACCGTAATTTTTTTAATTTTAATAATTGCTCACTCCTTCGGGTATATTATCGTTTTTGTGAATCATAAGTACCGGTAAGCCGATTTTTGGCACCACCTTTTCTATGGTTCCTTTTAAATCATTGGGAGGTACTACCCAGGGGTCTTGGGCATCATTGTTATCACCCTTGGTAATGAAGGATAAATTTCCGGCTTCGTCGGATTCTATTTTGGCAATACGGTGCGTAATTGTTATATTTCCCATTTTGAAATTGATTATATCTCCCTCCTTAAGCTTGTACACTTCTTCCTCTGTCTTAATTTTTTTAATCATCACGATATCACCGGGATAAATTAATGGCTCCATGCTTCCCGTGAGTATGACGGAGGGATATATGGGGAAAACTCCAACTATAAACCATGAAAATACAACTAAAAATATTAGTGATGCGCTGAAGGAAAATATATTCTCTTTTTGGGAAGAAGGCTTTAAATGTGATAATATCTTATATTCTTCCCATATGAGCATTGATAATATTATGGGGTAGGCAATGCCTATTACACTTTCAGCAACCCAGGGCAGGGAAGGAAGAAACGGAAATAAAAACATAAATATTTTATTGATGCACATATAATATATGCACGGAATGCTTCCCCCTGCCAAACATAGGATGGTCATAAGAAAACTCAGGGTTATTTTGGGCATAATATCCTGTGCTATGCAGATAAATAAATCCTCAAGACTTCTCACTATGGACAGCTTTGTGAAGTTAAATTGCAAAGCGGCTAAATATAAGCTTATAACCGCTATCCAAAATACCGGATGTACGGTTTTTTTGTATACGGCATTTACCGAGTAACTTCTAACCATTATAAATGCTATAATTTCAGGTATCTGTACCGCAATGTTGCCAATTACACCCTTTGGAGATATGTCATATGGGCTTAAGGCGATATTTTTCAGAAACAACCCGGCACCGTAATTTATGGCAATGTAGACCACACTGCCTGCTATGCTAAAACCGATAATTATATTTCTTATTCTATTTTTACCCAAGGTATGGATGGCAGGTAAAAAAAACACTATACAAATAGTAATTAAAATGAAGCATGCCGGTGATATATATTTTATGAATTTAAAAGATGCCGGCAAGACCTTAATCAGCAAATTGTCTCCCAAAAGACATAAATTAATGAAAAAAACAATAAGAAGATATTCGTTTCCCGTTTGCTCCAAATTATTCCCGGCATTTATTTTCATAATATCATTATTCATTTTCAACATGGTTATCTGTTATGTCTTCACTTTCAATATCATTATCAGAATTAAAATTTATATTATTCTCACTTTCATCCGTTTTTGTATCATCACTGTTTGAATTATCGGAGTCTAAATCCGAGATATTCCCACCTTCTGTTTCCACATCAGAACTGCCGGAATTATCGGAATTTACGTTCGAGCCATTCGCATCTTCTGTTTCTACATCGGAACTGGCGGAATTATCGGAATTTATATCTGAGCTATTCCCACCTACTGTATCTGTTTCAGGACTGTTGGAACCACCTGTTATGTCAGTGGTATTTTCAACAGGTGACGGTATTTCTTCGATCTGGGTTGGTATTTCTTCTACAGGAGGTGCTTCAGGCACCGGAATATTTAATATGTTAAGCATGGCATCATATGTAATTATTAAATTTATTTCAGTATTTACCTTATCCGTCCAATAGGCATATGCAGAAGGTATAACAGATAAAATTATCAATATGCAAATAATCAAAACTTTAATATTAATTTTCATGTCGCACTCCTTTCAATGGGTTCATCGGTTTTATTCTCCATTGTTAAACTGTTCTGCCAATATTGGAATTACGATTGAATATTCCGCATTCAACTGTGCTGATAATTCAGAGTTAACTTGTAAAATATCGGTTTCAGACAGAATGGTTTTTAAATACTCATATTCAACAGAAATTTCAAGTGGTGTATCATTGATACTGCCAGCCTCTAAAAAAACAATTGCAATATTTTTATCATTTTCCGTTTCCATTTGACGATATACTTTGAAGTTTATTTTATAGTCACTTTCATTTACTTCTTCACTAACAGCGATACGTTCATCCCTAAAAGTAATTTTGACTTGGGGAATTGCATCAATACTTTCGTCAGGTTTATCAAAATCCGCATCTATCGGTTTTAAAGCTTTAATTTTGCTGTCATCTGAAGCTTGTATGGGGTACTTTATCTGCAGCATGTAGCCTGGTTTTTTCAGTTCATTGATAAGATTATCCGTTAATCTCAAGGATATGTACTTATTATCATTCTCAGTGACACTGAATTTTATATCTTGTTCTATAACTTTTATATTGTCTCGTGCATCTGTTTTTATTAAATTAACTTCGATATCATTTTTATTCCCAAATTCCACACTGAAGTTAGCGGTGGTAAATATTCCTCTAATGGATAATGTATCGCTCCACGCACTATAGGACACCCCTGTTAAAAACAATAGTATTGCAATTGATAAACCGATTGCTGCTTTATGTTTTTTGCTTATTTTTTTCATAACTACCCCTTTCTCATATTAGACTTAAAAGATTTATCTATTGCATATTGCATTAAGTATCTGTTTTTATTGGCAAATATTACTGCATCTACTCTTGAGATTAAGTTAAGCTTAGACAGTATATTTGTTATGTGTTTTTTCACTGTACCTTCCGATATATAAAGAGCCTTACCTATCTTTTCATTGTTGAGACCCTGGCTTATGAGGGACAGAACATCCAATTCCCGCTCTGTTAATGTGTTTAGAGCTTTTTCATCATTTGTTTTTTTATTTAGGTTTTCCATAATTGCAGATGAAAAAAACTTACCGCCTCTTTCGACAGTTTTTAAGCCGTAAGCAATTTCATCGATAAACGCATCCTTTAGAACATATGCATCCACTGCCAATTCCTGGGCATAATTAAAATCACATTGCCTTGAGGATGAAGTTATAACAAAAATTTTAGTGTTTAGTTTTTCATTTTTAATCCATCTTATTAAGCTGAATCCGCTCTCGCTGCCTAAGTTAATATCAATAAAAGCCAAATCTACGGAGTATTTTTTCATTATTAAAATGGATTCTTTGACTGTTCCTGCTTCGGAAATGTTTTCGCTTACTTTGTAATTTTTTATTAATGTAGATAATCCTTGGCGGGAAAGAGGGTGATCATCCAAAATTAAAATCATAATGTGCTCCTTTTTAATTACACAGGAATTTTACAGATTATTTCCGTACCCTTCCCTAACATTGCATAAATATTTAAAGTTCCTTTTAAAACTCCCGTTATCATATACATATTTTTAATACCCTGCCTATCTTTAGGTATGGTATTTATGTCAAATCCAATCCCGTTATCACTTATGCATGCTGTTACAAATTCATTGAGGATAGTCACATCTATGTGTATTTCCGTAGCCTTGCCATGTCTTATGGCATTATTTGTTGATTCACAAATAATTCTGTAAAGGGAAGTTTTTTTGTTGGATGTCAGAACGGAAATGTTTTCATCTAAGTTGAGGGATATGTCGATATAGTTCATATCCGCTGCTTCCCTAACATATGCGGCAAGCTTTTTTTCAAATGTATCATGATTGTTATCCCATTTTATTCCGTAAATTGCTTCCCTAAGAGTTTTCATGGTAGAATTCGTAGATTTTATTAAATCATTCAGCTGTATTTTTATATCTTCGTCTGCAATACTGCCTATTTTTGTTTCAAGAGTCCTCATATTGCAGCTTATGTAAAATAGCTTTTGTATTACCGTATCATGTATTTCATTGGCTATGCGGTTTTGTTCGTCGCTTATTATATAAGATTCAATCATCGACTGTATATCCAATTCCTGCATAATTATTTCAACCAAGTACAAATAGAATTTACTTTCCATTTCATAATAGTATTCATCCTTATCTTGGGTTCCGCTTAATTTAAACAATATTGCCAATATATTAGAAGAGTTTTTTATATATTTAATGCAGTAAGCTTTATTGTCAATTTTAATATTTTCTGGCAACGAATCATGCATTTTGGATTTAATTGTTTTGAGTATAAATTCAGCCATTATGTTCTCGTGGCCTTCAGCTATACCTGTATAAGAGCAAAACTCTATGTCATTCATGGAGTTCATTTTAAATAAAGCACACCCATTTTTTGCTATAGTCCTGTTCAGAGTTGAATTCAATTCATCCATTACCCTTTGAGGATTAGATATGCTGAATACATTAAGGGCATCATATACATTCATGGTGTGTTCTAAAGCATAGTCACTCTGTTTTTTTAATATGTTCAGATTTGTGTTAAGCTCATAAAGCTTGGACCTGCTTTGTATTAACTTGTCGTTATTTTCCAACAAAAGATAGAACCCGAAGGACACCACAACAAAAGCTATACCTGTGTTTATATCCGAATATGTAATTGAGCCGGCACTTTGTGCCATAACTATTCTTTTCTCTATAAATACGCTGGCAAGCATTAAAAGCATCAATCCGGCAGATATAATTTTTGAATATTTGCCAAAAGGCTTCAATGCCATTATTATCATTAATAAATTTATAAAATACCATAGATAAGGGCTTGAAAATCCACCCGACAAAATGATAAAAGTGCTGTATGCCAAACTTTCCAATATTATTGTGGCAATAATAATATCGTTACAGCAGGGATAATTTTTTTGATATAAAAACGAACCTACTGTACTAGACAAAAGCATTCCCAAGACAATAAACACCTTTGGATAAAAAATACTCGTATTCCAAGTCAAAATATATACTATCGACAATACTATAATCGATATCGTTCTATATGATATAAATGGAATTAGTATTTCATTTATCCCATCTTTATACTTCAATATAACCCCCACATTTCGTAGCTATATCATAAATGAAATTTAAAAAGCTTAAGTATGCTATTATTTTTTAATATAACCATTTGATTCTAAAATATACAAATAAATACCGTTAACATCGGTTATCAAGCTGTCTACATCACTCAACAAAAATGTACAAGCTGCGAAAATTTATAACAAATCATAACATAATAGCCATAGCATAATGTGTAAAAAATTGTAATAACCTTTAAGATTTTTTTTATTTAATAACCTCCTCTTTTACAAAAAATATTTTAATATTTTTATTATATTATATTATACTAATCAGTTTTCTTTTTGCAATCACCCTTAGGGTGATTTTTGTTATATTTATAATAAATTTCGTATAAATATTGCAGAAATAAAAAACCGCCGCAATACAGTGACATATATGTGTGAAAGTTCCCTCATACAGAAGTATAAAAAACACTTTGTCAATTTCATAAAAAGTGCATCTTTACAAAAATGACCCCGCTTCAGCATGTTGCTGTTGTGGAGTCATTTTATTTTTATTTATTTTTTCTTATTGCAGCTGTTGACCAAGAATATTATTTTTATTCTACTATTTTATCCTTCATCTTTTTAATTAATTCTAAAATTCCCGCTTCAATTTTAATTAAGTCATCTTCCTTTGGTGAACCTTCAAATTCAACGGACTCAACAAAATCCCATTTCATATTGTTTCTCTCGATTATTTCCTTTAACTCTTTCTCTGCTCCGCCGGACCATCCATAGGATCCAAATCTAAAAGCGGCTTTACCGGTTACTCTTTTTCTGCCCAATTCATCTATTGCAGCCGCAACCGGCGGAAACAGCTTGTATTCATAAGTTGGAGCGGCAATTATTACACCTGCGGATTTGAATACAGTGGCAATCATTTCACTTTCGCTTTCCAAAGGCATTTTTAGCTTGTTCACCTTAATACCTTGTCTCATTAATATACTTTCCGCAAAGTTTACTGCTTTTTCCGTCATACCGTACATGGAGCCCCATAATATACTGATTTCATTTTTGCCTGCTCCGACAGCATATTGACTGAAACGTGTATAATCATCTATTATCTTTTGCGGATTTTTTCTGTAAACCGGACCATGCCCGGGGGCTATAATTTTTATATCTAATTCTTTAGATTTTTGTATTGCTTTTTTTAGCATGGAGGTAAATGTGGTCATTACATTTGAATAGTACCTGATGCCTTCCGCTTCATAAAATTCAACTTCTTCCAAAGTCATCTCATCATCAAAATGATGTTCTTCCATTTTGCCGAACGAGCCGTACATATCGCATGAAAACAATGTTTTTGTATATGATTCATAGGTGAACATCGTATCAGGCCAATGTACATTAGGTGCGGGATGAAAGCTTAAAATTTTGCCTTTTCCCAAATTTAGAGTATCTCCCTCTTTTACTACTTTGACTCTTTCGCTGTTTCCATAGAAAGAAGATACTAATTTAGCGGCTTTATCCGTACATAAAATTGTGAAGTTATTATTTACCTTTTCGAAGCTTTCAATCCATCCGGAATGATCAGGCTCCATATGATTAACTATTAAATAATCTATATCTTTTGGCTCCACACCTATTTCTTCAAGATTATTATACAGAGTCTCGGGAACTCCGTCCCATCCTATAACGCCATCGATAATTGCAGTTTTCTCGCCCTTTACTATATAGGAATTTAATGTCACGCCATTAGCAATTTCCCATATCCCTTCAAAGAGCATATCACTGACATTCATGGACAACATATATATGTCTTCAGCAATTTTTATTTTTTTCATTTTTTCCTCCTCGTGTTAGCGGTAGTGCCAAGCAGACACTCATATTTTTTATTTAACCTTATATTTTCAAGGGTTACAAAGCTTTTCAAAAATGAAAAACTATGCGCCCCTATTCTCTGTTATAATTTGACTTCGGGTTTACTTAACTTCTGAAGTAATTCCCGCCTCATTAATTTCCGCATTAATAGATATATCCTCTATTAATGAATAAATACGTTCCTTTTCTGATTGCTCGGATGCAATTATAGTTGTATTATTAGCTTGTATTGCGGGAACAATCTCTAACTCTATGAATTCTTCAGTATTATCACCATAAAAATGAATATTTAATAGCATTGTATCCGCAGTCTGTTCATTAAACCAAAAGTTGCCTAAGCTATATATAATCGGCTTTCCGTCATAATATTCTATACCCTGAAGACAATGAGGATGTGCGCCTATTATGATGTCCGCACCTGCATCAAGATATTCTTTGCCTGTAATAAGCTGTACTTCTTCTAATTCATAGGTGAATTCTGTACCCCAATGAACATAAGCAATAACATAGTCTGATTTTTCCTTTGCTTCTTTTATTGTCTGGATAAATAAGTCTGTATCATAACATCTTAATATTCCGGGTGCATCTTCGGTAGCCTGAGGGGTCATCTTATTTTTCTCAGCTCTTGAGGCCGCAACATATGCAATGGTCTTACCTTCAATTTCAAAATACACGGGTGTCATGGCTTCTTCCAAATTATTGCCTGCACCATAATAAAGTATATCAGCCTGTTTTAAAGTGGTCATAGTGTCTATTAACGATTGTTCACCATAATCATACACATGATTGTTAGCAAGACTTACGATATCTACTCCAAGCTCTTTTAAAATATCAACCCTTGATGGATGTGCCCTGAATGTATAGGCTTTATTGCTCATCGGTGCTCCGCCGGTGCTGTATGTAAACTCATTATTGATGCACATAATATCCGCATCCTGCATCATTTGTATTAATTCGGGAGAAATACAGTCATAAATTCCATTTGCAGCCGTATCATAATACATCATGGTACTCCAATCTTCATCGAAATTAATATCACCGGCAAATGCTAAAACAAAGTCATAGGAATTCAAGTTATTGCTGTCATCATTATTGTTTTCTATTGTTCCTTCAGATGGCTCTGAAATCAGGTCGGGGTTTATTTCAGGAGTTGGTATATCGTGCGCATGTTCATTCCGGTTTTCGCAGCCACATAACGCAAAAACAATCAACATGCACATTATTAAGCATAAATGCTTTAAATTTATATTTGTCCTTTTATGTTTATTACCATTCTTATCCACTCTTTCCCCCTAAACTATCAGAGATGATGTGCGGCTGCGTGTATTTTACATGCCGCGTCGGCATAAATAAGCGGTTCGCCGCCGAGAAATCAACTTATAATTTTCAAATTACAATAATAGTATATAACAAGCATGGATAAACTTCTACTAATATTTGCATAAAAGTATAAAATGCCCATTCCTATTATATAAACAAGCATTTTATATTCTGATGATATTACATGTAGATACTCATTGCTTTTTTAACATTTTCAACAGTTTTATTGCCGATAATATTTGCTCTTTTGCTTCCGTCAATTATGATATCACATACTGTGTCTTTATGCTTTTCATAATAGGCACGTTTCTCTCTGATAGGGTCAAGCATGAGGTTTATATTATCAGATAACAAATTTTTGCAGGCTACACAGCCAATATTGGCATTTCTGCACATTTCACAAATATTATCATACTCATCATTATTAAATACTTTATAATATTTACTTACCGTACATATATCCGGATTACCCTTATCTTTTATGCTAATCCTATTCTTATCGGTAACCGCTGATTTTACCTTTATATTAACATCCTCAGCAGTATCCGATAAATAGATTGCATTTCCGAGACTTTTGCCCATTTTAGAATTTCCGTCCAAGCCGACAAGCCGGGGTGTTTCACTGATTAAGGCTTGCGGCTCCTTGATGATAATATTGCCGTTGCCATATAAATCATTAAACCTTCTCACAATTTTTCTTCCCTGTTCTATGTGAGGAAGCTGGTCTTCCCCAACCGGAACCAAGTCAGCACCGCAGAAGGTAATGTCTGCTGTTTGGCTGACAGGATAACCTAAAAAACCATAGCTTAAATCATCATATCCATATTGCTTGGCTTCAGTTTTTACAGTCGGATTATGACGTAATGAATTTACTGAAACAAGCATTGAATAAAATATTGTCAACTCTGCAATGGCGCTGATTTTAGATTGCAAGAAAATAGTTGTCTTGCCTGGATCTAATCCTACAGATAAATTGTCGATTGCAACATCATAAATACTTTTGTTAATTAACTCCGGCCGTTCAAAATGGGTTGTTAAAGCTTGTATATCCGCCAATATAATGAAGGTTTCATATTCATCCTGCAATCTAACCCTATTTTGAAGACTTCCCGCATAATGCCCCAAATGCAGTTTTCCGGTTGTTCTGTCACCGGTTAAGATTCTTTTCATTTTCAATACCTCCTTAAAATAAAAAAACCTCCGCCCCAAAGGGACAGAAGTTATAATTCTGTTTTGCCACCCAAATAGCAAGTTTCACATACTAACATATGCTTCCATCATAACGGTTAGGATTTCCGTCAACTCCTACTGACAAGCTTTCGGGTTGCCCTCATAAGTCCATTCGGCATATATTCAAATGCTGTGTTTCCACCGCCAACAGCTCTCTGAAATCTGAATTCCTATGCTTACTACTCTCATTCAACGGTTTAATTTTATACTTATTATATTTCATAAAAAATACTTTGTCAATTTCGCCAATAAAATATTTTAACTTTTTCAAAATAACTGATGCAGAACTACAATACATGCATTACATTGCAAAGGCTCTTAGGGTATCCTTGGAATACAGCATCAGTATATTATCAAATAATTGCTTTACTTTTCATTCAGATACCTCTTAATACCCCGGAAGGTATCATCACTGATAACATGCTCGATTCTGCAGGCATCCTCTTCGGCTGTTTCGGGAGATATCTTTATTACATCCGTTAAAAATGTTGTCAAAACCTTATGTTTCTCATAGATATCCTTAGCTTTTTTCTTACCCTTCTCCGTTAATTCAATATAACCGTCGGCATCTACAGATATAAACTCATCATCCTTTAGAATTCCCACAGCACGGCTCACACTGGGCTTGCTGAAATTTAACTCCCGGGCTATATCTATTGATCTAACCTGACCCTTGCGTTTCATCAACACTAAGATAGTCTCCAAATACATTTCTCTCGATTCATACATATCTATACCTCCGGAATGCTTCTATGCAATAATCTTATCAGATTTTCCTATAAATTGCCATCTAAATATTTATTGATATCATCTTCCTATAATAATAGAAAATAAAAATCCTCTTCCGTCCATAAAAGATACTGAACATGAAAAGGATTTTGCTTTTTCTTAAAAATTTTTAAATCGAAGCAGAAAATATAATCTTAATGTTTATCAGAGCAGGATGAAACACCGCAATTACCGCAGCTGCCGCAGCAGCTCGACTGTCCGGATTTTTTCCTTTTCCTGCTGTAAACTATACTAAATATTACACATGCTGCTATAACCGCAATAATGATAAAATCTATCATCAATATCCCTCCTCAAATTAAGATATTAAGTTTCCTACCGTATATACTATAAACGCTGCCACATATGCCGTCAACATTTGAATACCAACTGCTCCTCCGGTTCGCGACCATGTCTTTAATTCTCTCTTCATAGCTCCGACTGCCGCAAAGCAAGGCATGCACAGCAGATTGAACACCATGTACGAATAAGCTGCCGCTTTTGATTTTATATCATTCTTCATAGATGTAAGAGCATTTTCGTCTGCCCCTTCCCAAAGTATACCTTCCGCATAGATATCGAAAGCAGCCTCCTCATCATAAATTCCGTCTTCAAATCCTAATTCCTCCAATTCATCGGCATCATATTGCTTGAAGTATTCTTCCAAATATTCGGGAGAAACATCATCGTCATATAATTGTGCCATTGTAACAACTACCATTTCTTTAGCAATCCAGCCCGTGGCAACACCGACTGTAGGTCTCCACTCACCGAAGCCTAAAGGCTTGAAAACAGGAGCTATTACAGTGCCTGCAGAAGCAAGGAAGCTGTCGTTCATTTCGCTCATTACACTTCCGTCTTCATTATTGGCAGCATTCACACCATTGAATGAATCCGCATTAAAGTTACTCAATCCCCAAATTAAAATAGTTGAAATAAATATTACTGTTCCTGCCTTTACAGCAAAGCCCTTTACCTTTTCCCAGCCATGAATTCCAATACTCTTTAATGTCGGTACACGGTATCTCGGAAGCTCCATAACAAAATTCGATGCTGCGGATTTGTATACAAGCTTATTTAATATTAAGGATACAACAATTGCAACAACGATACTTAACATATATAAAGAATATGTTACCAAGGTTTTATTGCTGCCCGCAAAGAATGTGGAAACAAACATTGCAAATATCGGAAGCTTCGCCCCACAAGGCATGAATCCGGTAATTATGGTTGTAATTCTTCTGTCCTTTTCTGTATCAAGCGTTCTTGTAGCCATTATGGCAGGAACACCGCAGCCGAATCCCATTAGCAGCGGAATGAAGGAACGTCCCGACAATCCGAATCTGCGGAATATTCTATCCATTACGAATGCAATACGTGCCATATATCCGCAGTCCTCAAGGAAGGATATCAAGATATAAAGTACCAGTACCAAAGGAATAAAGCCTATAATTGCACCCAAGCCTTCAATTATACCATCCATAATCAGCGACTGTAAAATAGGGGAAGCATTCTCTATCAAGCCGCCTATCATATCCCCAAAGAAGCCCCATATACTCTCTGCCAACCCAGCCAGCCACATTCCCGGGCTTAAAAGACCCTCTATAAATAAAAAATTCTCACTAAATGTTGTTGCAAACAATAAGTACATAATAACTGCAAATATAGGAAGCGCCAATATACGGTTAGTCAAAACTCTATCTAATTTATCAGATTTAGTTTCTACATGTGTTTTTTTATTCTTTTTAACCGATTGACTTACTATTTTAGCAATGAATTTATATCTTAAGTCGGCAATTTTAGCTTCTAAATCTCCATCCGCATGCTTTTCAGCTTCCCTGATAATTGCTTCAACCTCTAATTTCTGACCTTCGGATATGGTATCAAGTACAATTTCATCGTTCTCGACTAATTTAATGGCTTTCCACCCCAGCTCTGCGGAAATTGCTTTTGCCGAACCGGCGCCTCCTTCCGCATCTGCCAATACTTCATATATAGCTTTTGTTGCCGAAAGTATATTTTCATCAAATATATCCGGGTTCCTTGTTGACGTTTGATTTCTTGCAGCATCGGCAGCAGCATCCATTAACTCGTCTATTCCCCTGCCGTTTCGTGCAACAATTGGTAATACAGTCACACCTAAAAGCTCCGATAGTTTATTGCAATCAATTTTATCACCCTGAGCCTCAACTTCATCCATCATATTTATCGCAACAACCATGGGAATCTTAGTTTCCGCAATTTGTAATGTAAGATATAAATTTCTCTCAATATTAGTACCGTCTACAATATCTATTACAGCATCCGGCTTTTCCTTTACTATATAATCCCTCGCAATTACTTCCTCTGCCGAATAAGGTGATAATGAATATGTTCCCGGCAAATCCAAAATATTTATATCTTTATTCTTCTTATATATGCCTTCCTTTTTATCAACCGTTACTCCCGGCCAGTTTCCCACATGCTGTCTTGCACCGGTAAGTTCATTAAAAAGCGTTGTTTTCCCGCTATTGGGATTACCCGCTAAAGCAATAGTAAATGCCATATTGTCCTCCTCGATTGGTTAGCGTTCACTAACCTTCCTGCAAAAATAAAAAATTATTATTATAATTTTAACAATCAGCGCTAAATAAGCGCTACATTTGCATTTGAATATTTTCAGCCTCTGTTTTTCTGAGACTTAACTCATATCCCCTGATATTTACTTCAATAGGGTCTCCCAAAGGCGCTACTTTAATAACCTTTATTGATACTCCGGGTGTAACTCCCATATCCATAAGCCTTCTTCTCATGGGACCCTTTTCACCAATTGAAAAAACAACACCCTGCTGCCCGGGATTCAAATCCTTTAATGTCATCATCATCTCTCCTCCGCTATTTAATCTACCATTATCAATGAAGCCAAGCCGCGGTTCAGTGCAATCTTAGTACCCTTAACCAATAAAATAAGACCGGATGAATTTTCACCCAAAACCTGTACTTCCTGCCCCTTTACAAAACCTAAATCCTGCAGACGCCTTTTCATTTCATCTTTACCCCTGAACAATGAAATTACTTTTGTTTCTCCCATAGGAACCATCATAAGCGACATATTCATACCTCCTCGCTCAACTAATTGATAATGAATATCATTATCTATATCGAAGTAAGCATACACTAACCAAATAAAAATGTCAACATTTTTTTATATCATTTTGTTTTTGTAACGACCGGGTATCTATGGTAACAGCTTTAATCAGGATATTAAAAACAGGCTCCAATATCCTGAGCCTGCCATTCCATACATATTTATCTTTCTCTGTTTCTGATTAAAATCAATCTTGTCAGCTGTGCTAATCCGCTTGCCATGGCAGCCACATATGTTAAGGCTGCCGCCTGAAGTACATTTTGTACTCCCTTTTTTTCATCATCGCCGACAAATCCATTATCACCCAGCAGTACCAAAGCTCTTCTGCTTGCATTAAACTCTACGGGGAGAGTAATAAGCTGAAAAGCAACGGCTGCTCCAAACAGCAGAATGCCTATATCCATCAAGCCACCAAGGCTCGGAATCAATAATCCAATGATAATAAAACCCCATGCAGCAGATGAGCCGAATCTCGCAATAGGAAAAACCATATTTCTTAAGGTTAATGGCATATAACCATTTGAATGCTGTATAGCATGACCCACTTCATGGGCTGCTACACTGACAGAAGCGATTGAGCTTCCTTGGTATACTTCACCGGATAACCTCAGCACACGTTTTGTCGGGTCATAATGGTCACCTAATTGATTTCTCACAACTTCAATAGGTATATCTCTTAACTCATTTCTATCTAATAGTATCCTGGCAATTTGTGCTCCCGTATAGCCTCTACGTGCGGGAACATTTAAATATCTCCCAAAAGTAGATTTAACTTTGCTTTGTGCATACAAAGTCAATATTATTGCAGGTATCAAAATAAGCATCGTCGGGTCAAACGTCATAAAACCGTATGGATAAAACATTTATATCACTCCTTACTTCTTAGGTATTTAATTAAAATGCTTAATATTTCAATTATACCATAAAAAAATTAATATATTCTTAAAGATATGTCTTGTCAATTCCCTCCTAAAAATTTTCGCAGAAGTTTATATTTTATCTTTGAATACGGTCTGTAACGTATTGGAATGTCAAGCCAAGTTGCCTTTTTTACAATACTCCTGTAATGAGTGAAGGTATCAAAGCTCTTTTTTCCGTGATAGCTTCCCATACCGGAATCTCCTACACCTCCGAAGCCCATGTTTGAGTTGGCAATATGAATAATTGTATCATTAATGCAGCCTCCTCCGAAGGAGCATTTATTCAGCACGTGCTTTTCAACCGAAATGTCCTTGGTAAACAGATACAGTGCTAAGGGCTTCGGGTGTTTCACAATGTAATCGGTGCATTCACGAATATCGTCATAGGTAATCATGGGGAGAATAGGGCCGAATATCTCTTCATGCATAATGGGTGAATCCGGGCTCACTTCATCCAGCAAGGTCGGCTCCACAAAGCTATTTTCCCGGTCGGTTTTTCCGCCTGCCACAATTCTTCCGCTTCCCAACAGTCCCGATACACGTTCAAAATGCTTCTCGTTAATTATAGTATTCATATCCGTCATTGCTCCGTCGGGAAAGAATTCTTTTAATGAATACTTATACCACTTAATGAACTCATCTTTTACATCCCTGTGAATAAATAAATAGTCAGGCGCAATACAGGTCTGCCCAGCATTCAATACTTTACCGAATGCAATCCGCCGTGCCGCAATCTTAAGATTTGCCGTCTTATCCACAATAACCGGGCTTTTTCCTCCAAGCTCTAATGTTATGGGTGTCAGATGCTTTGCTGCACTCTCCATTACAAGACGTCCCACTCCGGGGCTTCCCGTGAAAAATATATAATCAAATCTTTCCTCTAATAACGCGGTATTCTGCTCTCTGCCTCCTTCTACAACAGCGATATATTCTTCAGCATATATAGACCTCAGTACCTGAGCAATCGCATGACCGGCAGCAGGAGCATATGCGGAAGGCTTAACAACAGCGGTACATCCTGACGAAATGGCACCGATAAGCGGCAACAGACATAATTGTATCGGATAATTCCAAGGAGACATAATCAGTGCCACTCCGTAAGGCTCCGGTGATATGAACGATTTAGACGGGAATTGTGCAATGGGCGAGATAACTCTTTTTTCCTTCATCCAGCCTGAAAGATGGCGAATATGAAAACCCAATTCTTCTAAAACAATTCCTATTTCCGTCATATAAACTTCGGCGGGACATTTATTCATATCCTCTTTCATAGCATCATAAAATAAGCCTTCGTTACTCCTAACTGCATCTTGTAATTTACGCAGCATTGATATTCTAAACTTTATGTCCTTAGTATTACCCTGTTCAAAAAATTCCCTTTGATTTTCAATTAAACTTCTAAAGTTCAAATCCAAACACCTCATCATTCTCTTATTATAAATCTATACCAAATAGACCAAAATATCAACTCTTAACTATAATAAATATTAAATGCTTGACAGACAGAAGAGCTCCGCTTCAGCATGTTGCTGTTACGGAGCCCTTTTATTCTTATTTTTTTATTCTTATTTATTTCTTCTTATTACAGCTGTTGACCAAGAATATTCCGGCTCGTATTCTGCCTCGTATTCTACAAAGTATCCCAACTTCTCAAAATCTCTTATTTTTACCATAGTCATATTATCTGACAGTATACCTGTCATGTCTATTTTTTCACTTCCTCTGACTACGTAAGCTTTTTTGTTTACATTATCCCACTCAACTTCTTCGCCTAATGCTTCACTTATGTATCTGAGCGGGAGGTACACTCTGTTTTCGACGATAGTATAAGGCTTATATCCACCCCATATATACTTTCCGTCAGCTCTGTTCATGTTTACGAATGCACCGTCATCCGGCACGCCTTCATACGTATACCATGTTATTTCAATTTGATCAACCGGATTGTATTTGTTTTCAAGAGTATCGTACATCTTTTGAATTTCATACACAGTGATTGATTTTTCCGTAACCGGAACCATTTTGACAGTCTTGGGATTCAGCACAATATTAGATTTAATATTTCCCATAATAAAACCTTCATAGACTAACTCTCCCTCAAAAGTCTGTCCATACTTGCCGCCATCCTTATATATTTCATTTTTCAAATAGCTTCTGTCAAATATCTCACGGATATCACCGTATTCTTCCTTGTACTCTCCCGACTCAACAAGCAATACAGCTTCATCTATAAAAGCATAGAAATCATGTCTCATTGCCTTGAGCTCTTCCATGGCTGCTTCTTTACTATCAGTCATGTCTTCTTCGATGCTCATGTCAACTATAACTTCAAACAATTTATCCACAAATTCGACTGTTTCATCAAACACCTGCTCCTTATTCTTGCCGATGTACTTTATGAGCCTTTCAACGAAATCGGCGGCACTTTCAGAAGTAAGGTCCATGGCATAACCATTGCTTGTCTTTTCTATAAGCTGTGAATCAAAATTTTTAAATGCAGCTTTTAAATATTCTTTGACACCGTCAATCAGTATTGTATGGCTATAACCATCCTGCGATACTTTTATACCGCTGTCATAGATATTATCTGTATCCGCAAGCAATATGTATTCGGTATCCTTGAGCTCCTCTAAAAGCTTTTCAACAACCAAGCGGCTATAGTCATCTAAGCCTAATTCATCCTGAATCTTCAGACCCTCAAGCAATACATTTTTAGAAATATAGTACTTCTTATCAGCCAATATCACCTTTATTGGCTTTTCATTTCCCACTCCGTTAACCTTCAGCATAACATCCATGCTCAGATACTGCGAGCCCAAATCCTCAATATTTGCTTCTCCACTGATATTCAAATCAATTTTAGTATTTTTATCTGCATGAGAAATAAACTTTGAAACCTCGATTTGTGTTGAGCTTTCAAATTCATACTGTGTCATGCTGTTCATTTCTGCCGACATGTCCAAATATCCCATTTCATTGGGTTTACAGCCCGTCAGTACTGAAAGCAGCATAAGTACAGCTAACATTATGCTAATTTTTCTTTTTATCATACCCTTCTCATTTGATGTATATTTGTTAACGATATTCTACCCTTTATTACCAGACATAATATTACAATTATAATACAACATGGGAAATAATCAGCACTTTCTTATATTTGCACATCCTCGTATTTTCCGGCTCTTCCTTCTTATGTATCGTATGTGAAACTTATCTTAACATAATGTCTTCATGGTTTCTTTATACTATATCTCCAACTCGTAAATATGCTCATACTTAATATCGCATTTCTTTAGCATATCAATCAAATCATCTTTCATGCCCGGCTCAGCACTCCATGCCAAACCGCATCCGGAAGTAATTTCTCTTGGAACGGGAATTAATCTTCCGCCGACACCTTTTCCTTTACAGAATTTCTCCATTGCCATTGCACCGGAAGTATTCTTAAATGTAATAACAACTCGCATTACTTTTTCTCTCATCAGTACCTCCTATTGATGCGCCGAAAGCTCTCTTATTGCCCTTATTCCCATATCTACCTCGTCACAGGTATTAAAATGAGAGAAACTAAATCGGACCGCTCCTTGCTCCACGGTTCCCAGCGCCTGATGCATTAAGGGAGCGCAGTGACCTCCTCCCCTGGTACAGATATCGTAATCCTCTGCAAGCTGGTCGCAGACCATGGCAGAATCATATTCACCTATATTCAGGCTTACTATGGCCGCCCTCTCTATTGTCGAAAAATCCCCATATATTTTTATATTTGATATTCCTCCGACACCTTCGTAAAACTGCCGCATAAGTTCCTGTTCTTTTTTTCTGATATAATCAATTCCATGCTCTAATATATAGCTGACACCTGCATGTAATCCGGCTATTCCGTGGACATTTAAAGTTCCTGCTTCCAAACATTCCGGCATAGAAGCGGGTTGCGTTTTCATGTAGGTTAATATACCGCTTCCGCCTGATTTCAGTGGTGATATATTAATTCCTTCTCTGACGTATATTCCTCCTGTCCCTTGCGGTCCAAGAAGTCCTTTATGTCCGGTAAAGCAGAGAACATCAATATTCTGTCTATCTACATCAATAGGAAAAACTCCCGCTGTCTGAGATGCATCTACTACAAATAATATGTTATGTTTCCTGCATAAAGCACCAATCCTTTCAATATTCAAAAGGTTACCCGTAAGATTTGAGCCATGAGTACATACTACCATCTTCGTATTATGCTTTATTTTATCTTCTATATCTTCAATTTTTATATTACCTAAAGCATTGCATTGTATTATGGAAAGCTCTGCACCTTTAGCCTCCATCTCATACAGAGGACGCAGAACACTATTATGTTCTAATACTGTTGTAATTACATGATCTCCGGAATGCAGCAGACCTTTGATTGCTGCGTTAAGACTCTCCGTAGAATTAGCTGTAAATGCAATACGACTGCAATCTCTGACATTGAACAGCTCTGCAAGCAGTTCTCTTGTAGCATAGATAACTCTTCCCGACTCCAGCGAAGCTTTGTGTGCTCCTCTTCCGCTGTTACCCATATTTTTAATTGCATTGTATACAGCTTCGGCTACAGAATCCGGTTTATGAAAGCTGGTTGCCGCATTATCAAAATAAATCATAAAGCTTCTCCTTTTATTTAAGGTTTGATTATCTTGGTCGCAGCAAACATTATTTCCGCAATTGTATACATATTTGTTACAGACCCGACGCATAATTTTTCAGCGATATTATAATAACTCAAACAGGTTCCGCATGTTAATATTTCTACTCCCTGAGATTCAAGGAATTTAAGATCCTCAAGTGAATCAGAACCTTCCGCTGATAATCTTGCTCCTCCGTTATACAGTATAATCTTCTTCGGCAACTGCTCTATCTTTGTTAATGCAAATATAAAGCCCTTCATTAAGGTTTTTCCTAACTGCTCATCCCCTTCTCCCATATATTCGGAGGACAATACAACTATCGTATGTTCTTCTCTTTTATCGGGATAACAGCTTTCCTCTTCAGCTTGTTCAGAATTATCGGGCTCGTTGTCGGTTTTTGCCGTCAAACCCTTCTCTGATTCTTTAGAAACGGTAATTCTTACAATATAGTTACTGTCATCAATTTTTTCAGATTTACTCTTTAGCTTCTCGTTATTCGCCATTTTAACTATATTCTGAACGGCAATTGCATTATCAACATAGACTTCGATGATACCCTCTGAAATTTCTTTCAATGCCTTTTTTGTTTCGATTACAGGATAAGGGCATTGCAAACCTCTTGCATCAATGGATTTATTCATAATATCTCTCCTCAAAATTTATAGAGCTCTGAATGCAGCTCTATGCATTAACTTATTTAATAATAATTCCCTTAATTGATTTTGTCTATGATTAAATTATTTAACTGCTCCAGATCCTCTAACAGCTCCTGAGTGAGCTTTGCATATCGGGAATCAGCTCTATCCCTTATTCTCGGCATGTCAACCAAAACTTCTCTGCTTACAGCACCCTTTCTTCCGCTCATTAATATTATTCTGTCAGCAAGATATATGGCTTCATCCACACTGTGTGTAACAAAAATAATTGTTTTTTTATCATACTCCCAAATACGAAGCAATTCTTTTTGCAAAAGTATTCTTGTGTAGGCGTCAAGTGCGCCAAAGGGCTCATCCATAAGAACCACATCGGGAGAGTTTGCCAATGTACGTGCAATAGCAACCCTTTGCTGCATTCCCCCTGAAAGCTCGTGAGGATAAGACTTGCGGAAATTTTCCAAACCTATTATTTTCAAAAACTCATCCACATTCTTTTTCTTTTCAGATTTGGACACTCGTTTGAAATTAAGTCCCATAGCTATATTATCCTCTACATTGAGCCATGGCATCAAGGAATAATTTTGAAAAACCATTCCTATTTCTTTTCGCGGCTTTGTCAGATTTTCTCCCCTGTAAAGTATATTTCCGTCAGTTGGAGATTCCAATCCTGCAATAAGTCTTAAAAGAGTGGATTTGCCGCATCCTGAAGGACCTACAATACAAACAAACTCATTTTCCTGTATATCGACATTCATATTTTGCAGAACTGTTAAGCTGCCGAGCCTTCCGCCGGCATTGAATGTTTTCGTTATATTGTTTACGCTTATAATCGGCTGCATTTCTACTCCTTACTTCACTTTATTTTCCCATGAAAAATGCTTGTTAATGATTATCCTGAATATTCCGTCCAAAAGGGCACCGATTACACCTATGCATATCATACCTGTTATGACTAAATCCATTCTGGCAAGCTCGTATGCATGGGTTATCAAATATCCTACTCCGCTCATGCTGCCCGGAAGCATTTCAGCACTTACGAGGCATACCCATGATGCGGTAAGCCCCATGCGCATTCCCTGAGTAATCGTAGGTCCTGCGGCAGGTATCAGAACATGGAAAAAAATATCGGTTTGCGAAGCGCCAAGCACCTTTGCCGATTCGACCAACACCTTGCGGACATTTGTCACACCAAAAAGTATGTTCCCTAATATCGGGAAAAATGCTCCTAATGCGATAAGAAATATCATTGAAAGTTTAAAGTTATCCAACATGGCATAAGCCGCTCCGTAAGGCAGTCCCAGCATGCGGGCAAGGCTTCCTATTCCGAACCATCCAAGAACAAGAGGCTGCCATGCAATGGAAGGAATGGGCTTAAACAGACTTATAAAATTTTCGAATAAATTACGGAATGTTTTAAAGTATCCCATTGTCAAGCCTATGGGAAAAGCCACCGCAGCACCTATTATATATCCCAGCATTACACGAACCATGCTGTAACCCACATTTCTGGGTATGCTGCCCAAGCCTATGAAATTATCAAATGCATGCAAAAAATTTCCCAAAACCCTTCCCACTGTGGGAAGTATGGCATTGTTTCCTATTCTTTCGGCATTATAATTCCACAATAATAAAAACAACACAGGCAAAATTAAGGATATTAAATTTATTTTTATTTTATTTAAAGGAAAAGGAAAGCTCCTTTTAGTAAGCTTCCTTTTGCTTTTTTCTGATATACTTTTTAACATTATCTTGTTACTTTCTCCACAAATGAAAAGTCAAAAACATCGTTAATAAATTTATCTGTCGGTATATCCTTAAGTCTGCCTGTAAATTTTCCCATTTCAGACATTGCTTCGTGATATGTAGCCATACCGTTTGTAAAATTATCGTTTATTTCTGTTCTATATGTAGTGTCATTCTGCATTAACACTTCCTTGTCGAGACCTATGAATTCAGTCATTAATTCAGCGGTTTCCTCACGGTTGTTCTGAGCAAAGTCAGCTACATCCGAAGTAATTTGAACCATTGCCTGAACAATTTCGGGATACTGCTCTTTAAAGGCATTTCTGACATTCATGGTACAGCAGGGGAAATCCACCCATTTTCCTCCCGGAAGCTCATCAAGGGTTGCAATTATTTTTCCGATCCCCTGCGCTTCGGCATTTTGCGGATTAGGAACAGGACCTGCCCACAATTCAACCTGTCCCGAACTTAAGGACGGTATTAAATTACTTATTCCCTTAAGATCCATCAATGTTACGTCAGCAGTATAATTTGAAGCATCTTCACTTACTGTCAATCCTGCATCTCTCAATGCATATTCAAGGACTATTCTTGGGCTGCTTACAGCCGAATGGTAACCGCCCATTATAGGTCTGTCACTTTTTCCGGCATATTCAATGAGCTCATCAAATGTGTCATATGGTGCATCTGCGGCTGCAACAACAGAAACGCCCCCGCTTTGTATGGGACACAGAATGCTTATTTCGGCTCCCGTATCATATGCATTCAGCATTGCCGTGCTTGAACCGTATATTATGTCAGCATGACCTTGGTTCAATAATGTGGCACCTTCCGCACCGGATTTGGAGTACGTAAAGTTTACATGAGCTATTACTTCGCCGTCTTTAACCAATTCTAATTGTGTCTCGTTTATTGGTTTTAAATGCACGGGATTATTTTCAAAAAGTTCGGGCTTTAAAAAATTCAAATGCATATTTCCTGTATGAAGCTCACTGCTCCAGCCTACATTTATTGTAGGTATCTCTTTTTCCGGTTTTTGATTTGAAGGTTCTTCCTTTCCGGACTCTGCCTGAGCAGGTTCCCCGTTGTCAGAGCAGCCTGTAAATGCAAACAGTGCAATTAAAACGAGCACAATCAGCAGTGTAAATTTACTTTTTTTCATTTTCATCTCCTAATGTTACGATAATTTTATGTTTCGTCAATATTTTAACATCCCTGATAACATTAGTAAAATATATATATTTTATAGATACTGCCCCAGTTATAACTAATTTTTATATATAAATTCAAGCAATTAATCATATAGTTATATAATTAATTAAATATAAACCTAAATCATTTCAATAAACGCTGCAATTCTTGTTTCAATTTGTCCGCTGTCTGCAGCAGAATAGTCTGTTTCCAGCTTTAAAAATGGTATTCCTATTTCATCCATCATTTTTCCCATATTGACGGACTCTATGTTAAATGTGTGGCATGCTTGGAGCACTATGTCCATAACACCGTCAACCTTATATTTTTTAACCATGTTTTTAGTATTTTCCAGCCTGCCGTCATTTGGTGTCATAACAGAGCAGTTTATGGATAAATACCTATCGGAAATAGCTCTAAGAATATCATCCGCATTTTCGTCCACAAGTATCTTATTTGTTCTTTCACCGGTGCAATCATCAAGACATACTATTACTCCGCCGTTTTTTTCTATTACGGCTCCGACCTTTTCAATTACACCGCCGGTTGGACAGCCTGTAAGAAGGATTCTTTTGGCACTTTTATCTACTGAAAAGTTTCCTTCCTCATATTCCTTTCTTTTTTGAGCAACTATATCATTTATTTGCTCAATGTATGCATTTTTATCGAAGCTGAAGGATCCCTTCAAAAGTGTATACATAACATCAGTACCCGTCATTGCCGGCGGGCAGCTTGCCTGTAAATTATACATATCACATAAGGCTTCCCTCAGCCTGTTTCGCATTTTGGCTGCTTCTCTCAGCTTTTCATCAGTTATTTCAACATTGAACATTTCTTCTAATTTTTCTTTTAGAAGCTTTAGCTCTTCATACCATATGTCCTTGGCATAGGGGCGGTTCTGACCTTGAGGAAGCTGTAATATGTATGTTTCCTTCAATTCATTTAACAGCTCATACATTTTCTTTTTTCCGTCACAGGTTGTTTCTCCTATGATAATATCCGAAAAATATGTATATGGACATTTTTCTGTATATGCAAAGCCATATGTAGACTTAATAAGGGGACATAGGTTCTTCGGTAAAACTTTCTCTGCATCAGGTATGGTTTCGTTGCTTGTACCGCACAGCCCTATTGCTGCTATATCTGCCGCATCAAGAAGCTCAACCGGTGTATAGGAGCATAGACATCCCGCAACCCTTCCTCCCTTTTCCCTGTATTCCTTTACAGCTATAAAGCCTTCCTTTCTAACCTCTACATATTCATCAAACTTGCTTGGTAATTTAAATTCTGACATCATTCGTCTCCTTCCGTGTTTAATGTAATTGTTAATTATCTGCATACAATGCAGCTCCGATTGCTCCTGCATATCTTGCCATTGGAATGCTTGATACGGGATTTTGCAATGCTTTTTCAAGCCTTTCTATTAAGTAATGATTATCGCAAAGACCTCCGGTTAAAAAGTATTTATCGTTGGAAACCTGTGAAACAAGCTGTACAACCTTGTTAACAACCGACTCGATTACGCCGAAAGCAATATCCTCCCTCGGGGTTCCCTTTCCAATTAAGCTTATTACCTCCGACTCGGCAAAAACAGTGCACATGGAGCTTATGGCAATAGCCTGTCCTTTCATGGCTAATTTTGACAGCTCATCCTGCGTCACTCCAAGTCTGTTTGACATAATTTCTAAAAATTTTCCTGTTCCCGCAGAGCATTTATCATTCATCATGAATTTTGAAACTCGCCCCTTATTCAGCATTATTGCCTTAGTATCCTGTCCGCCTATATCTATAACCGTACAATCCTCTCCAAACAAAAAATCCGCACCCTTTGCATGACATGAAATTTCAGTTATTGTTTTGCATGCATACGGTACAGATACCCTTCCATAACCTGTAGCAATAATTCTTGAGTTTTCTTTATTAATTCCTGATTCATTCAAATCTTTTAAAATAGCTTCTGATGTTACTATACTGCTAAAGCCTGTGCTCATCAGCAATGTTTCAATTATTTCACGATTCTTAAGCACTGCAACCTTTGAAGCAGTAGAGCCTATATCAATTCCTATATGATACATATTTTCTTGTATGATATAATAGACAACTAAATCATACATTCCTTTCATAAATTTACTTAAAATTTATAGAATCCGATGTAGATATCAGTCTATCATAATCTTACAAAACTATCTACCCGAATTGAAATGAATAAAATTCATGGCAAAATGGCTTTCCATGAATTTTATTTATAAGAACTTATTTTAAATTTATTTGGTTTCCCCTATGATTTATCACATCATAAAGATTTCATCTGTTTTTATACTGCTTTCTACCGGTATTTCTCTATATATTTATCATCGATATATGTTTAATGGAAGAAAACAATTTTTCAGATAATGCAAACGTAGTATTATCATACACAACCAGAAATACCGTCATTTCATTCTTCAGCAGAAAGTCTCCTATGACTGAAGTTGCTATCTTTAATGCTTCTTCCTTTGGATAGCCGTATACACCTGTTGATATCAGCGGAAATGCGATGCTTTCAATGTTATATTCTTTTGCCAATGCGAGTGAGTTTTTATAGCAATCAGCCAGCAGTTTTTCCTCACCGCTTTTACCACCGTGCCATACAGGTCCAACTGTGTGAATTACATACTTTGCAGGCAATCTGTATCCTTTGGTTATCTTTGCTTCACCTGTCCTGCACCCGCCAAGGGTACGGCACTCGGCGAGCAGCTCCGATCCCGCGGCTCTATGGATTGCTCCATCAACCCCTCCGCCGCCAAGCAGTGATGAATTAGCTGCGTTTACAATTGCATCAGCATGAACCTTTGTTATATCGTTACGAATTATTTCAAGCGGCAATATTGACACCTCCCCTACTTTTGTCCGGGCAGTCCCTTATTCAGTGCCGTATTGGTTATGGCAGAAATAACGGATAAAAAATAAAAATGTATTTGTATAAATCATTAAAATAAAACCATCTGTTCAATAGATTTCTCTTCAATTTTAAATCTTGATGATTGAATTTCGCTTACTAAGTTATCTCCCTTTTCATGAGTAAATTTTAAATATTGCTGATTGGATTTTAATTTTGACTGTTTTGTTTCAAGTACATATATATTTTTAAATCTATTGTAAATGGATTCCCCGCCTAAACCTGTGAAACAAATTAACTGCGTTCTGCTCTTCTCTGCTATATTTATGAGCGGCTTTAACAAATGGGCAGCATTGGTCTGGGCAAAGGGGTTATCCATAACTATCACCTTGCTGTCTTTGTTGTTAGAGAAAATATCCGTTTCATCTTTTCTCATATACGTAAGCAGACTGGATAATACTACAAATGCCGATAAAAATCCTTCGCCGCCGGAGTTAGTTGATACATTATTCCAGCTTATTTCCGTTTGTCTATTCTCCTCAATCTTATAAAGCTTAACATCTATATTTGATATACCTACCGTATTATTGTATATGTAACTGATGCTTACTGTTTTTGATATAAGCTCCTCTATAGGCTCATTTTGTGATAATTTATCGAGACATGAATCTCTGAGTTTTTCTAAAATAAATTTCAGGCTGTTTTTATAAGCTTCTTTGTTTAAATCCCAGTCCGGAAGCTTTATCTTGAGCATTTTAATACTTTTGCCCTCAATATTTACAGAGGAATTATCATCTATCATACCTAAGTTGGAATGTACTTCCTTTAAATATTCGTTTAATATTGATATTACCTCCTCCTCGTCCTTGTAAATATAGTCTATATCTACCTGAAGCTTGCCTACCATTGTTCGGCAGGAATTCAGGACAATACTAATCTGTTCAATCAAGCTTTTTGTCACATTGATACAGTCTTTTACAGTCCTTAAGGAAGAGCTTACTATAACCTCTGACTTTAATCTTGCATCGGAAGCAATATCATCTAATTTCTTTTCCGTATTCTTCCTGCATTTCTCAACTTCACCGGAGCATTGCTCTAACAAATTAATATAGTTATTTCTGCATTCATCTAATTTGTCGATTGCTATATCCATATCCTGATTATCCAGAATACTTAAGCTTTTATATCCATCAAGCTTTAAAATATTTTCTTTAATTTTGTTATATTGTGAATATAATAGCTCTAAGCTGTTTTCAAGTTTTTCTTTTTCTCTTGTCTTTAGGATAATTTCAGATTTAAAATTTACATCCATTATTAAATCTTTTTCTTTAGGTCTGTCAAAGCCAAACTTCTCATATATATTCTTCCCGGTATTCTGTATGTATGAATTTAGCTTTGTTCTTTCAAGCTCTTGACTATGTATTTCCCTTTTTTGGTTTTCAAGTATTTCACATATATAATCAAATTTATATTTAACGTCTTTATATTTGAATTTATCATATTTAATATTTATAAATTCCGGCTCAGTTAACTTATACTCCTCTTTTTTTTCGAGAAGCTTATCTTGAGATTTCTTAAATTTACTATCCAAGCTTTCTTTAATTTTTTCCAAACGTGCTCTGTCACCGGATATTTTACTTGTCAATGCATCATATTCTGATTTAATAACTTCAAAATCCCTGTTTATAAGTTGACCTTTTTTATATTGATTAAATTTTAAATATTCTTTATCAGTATTTTCAATTCCCGTTCTCGTATCCCTCAAATGACCTTCTTCATTATTAAGCTGTTCGGAAAACTGATTTATAATATCTAAGTTTTCTCCCATTCTTATTTCTATATCGGCTATTTCCTTAATAGTTTCTGCAATCTCTGTTTTATTCTCACAATAAACATAGTACTTTTTTTTCAGCTCCATAAAAGCTTCCATGTTGCCTTTTAAATTCATGGCTTTTTCTACATATAATTTATATCTTTCATCGGCTTCCTTCACTTTATTAGTAAACTCTTTAATAAGAGATTCATTTTTTAGAATTTTTTCTTTCACTTCTGTTATCTTGTTTTTTGCTTCATTTATTTTATCGGATGATTCATTGTATAACCTTTGGGTAACTGTAGTTTCAGAAACCTTATTCAGCTTGTCGCTATAATCTTTTTTACCATCATTATTTATAGAGATTTTTTGATTTATTCTGTTAATCTCATTTGATTTCTCTTCAATTATCATGTTGAGCTCGGTTTTATCAACCAATCTCCTATCAAAGTAAATATAAAAGGAAATATTATCAAATGAGCACATATTATTTGAACTGTGCACTTCATCGAAAATAGAGGATTTTTTTATTATTGGTATAGGGTTTGATGTAAACTCCTTTAAATCATTTTTTTGAATTTTAATTATATCCTCTTCGTTAAGAATTAAAGCATACGGAAGAAAAGGATTATCCTTAATTATATTCTGATTATCCTCCTTACTTCTGTTGTTCTTATTTAGCCATTCCATTCCATATAAAAAGTCTATATCCAGCCCATCTAATTTTTCCTTAAGCTTAGGAGGAATCTCAGTTAATATACCTCTTTCAAGCTTGCTTTTTTCATTTTCCAGCCTTGATTTCTCAACAGCTAAGAAGTTTCCCTTAGTTTCTGACATCTGGATTTTATTTTCTATATTTTCTGTTATTAAATCTTTATTGAATATCTCCTCACTGGACATATTCAAAATTCTAAGTAAATTCTTTCTCAGTTTTATTTCATTTTCATATTTTGATTTTTCTTCCTCAAACTTTTGAAGATCATTAGCAAGCTCAACTTCCGATCTGGATAAATTTCGCTGCTCCCTGTTTTTTAATTCTATATTTTCGTTTAATATCCCAATGTTTTTTATAGTATTTTCTATATCTTGCTCACACTCCTCTATTTCTTTACCTATGTTGTTTTCGATATCCTCTAAATATCCGTCATCAAATACACCGAGTATATTTTTAGTAAGAATTGTACCTGATTTTTGTTCGTAGATTTCCTCTTCTTCTTCATAAATTCTGATTAACGTTTCTAATCCGGCCTTATTACTTACTTTTAAAGTATGATCATTTCTTAAGGTCTCATCATATACCTTTGATTTCTGTATGGATTTTCTTAATTCATATATTTTCTCATTTATTTTTTCAAGCTTCTCCCGCATTTTAACAAGCTCTTTTTCATAGTAAAGCCTTAGACTATATCCTAAATTATTTCTTTCAGGTGTCTTCTCTTCTTCTGTTTTATCAATATTTTGCAGCTCGCTTTCAAGCTCCCTCAGCTCTCTATGGTTATCATCATATTCTTCCTTTAATTCGGCACACTCATATATATGAAGTTGTTTTTGCAAAGCTGATTTTTGTTCTTCTGTCTTCTCTTTTGTTTCTCCGAGCTCATTTAACAAATTATTTATTTTATCAATTTCATCGTTATAATAATGCCAATCTTTTGAAAGTTCCTGGTACTTCAAGTCATTAATACTATTGTCACATTCTTTTATTTTCACTATTACCGTATCTGCTTCCGATTCTTTTTCGGTTTTTATCTTATTCAAATATTTTATGAAATTTGCTACTTTATTTCTTTTATCTTCCAAATCATTTTCTTTTTCATTTAAATCTGACGAGTATTTGGATAAATCTTCAAGTTCGTTGCAAAACAGCTCTATTGTATCCTTTTTTTCTATTTTCGACTGTATCTCTCTATATTGAAATATATATTTCTTAACTATTTCATTAAATCCCTTAATTTTGTTTCCATCCTTGTTCAGCTTGTCTTCAACAGTTGATAAAAACCACTTTTCCACCAAGCCTTCAACATTTTTGGCATCACTGAAAAGATCTGAAAGACCGGATTCCTTCAAATTTATTTTATGTATAATATCCCATTCTCTGCTGTCTATTTTATATTCCCTAAGTTTTTTAAAATACTTTTTTGACTGCTCATAAGCATTCATATTGTAAATTTCAAGAGGATCTTTCAGGGTTTTTCTTGCAGCTTCAAGCTCTGTTTTAAGGTTATGATATCCCTTTACGGTTTTTTGACCATCTTTTTTTATTTCTATTATAGGAATATTGTATATATCATACTTGCTTTTTTGGGCGTAATGATGAATAAAAGTAAACATATCAAGATCATCTGCCGAATCTTCATCCGATGCCACGCTTTTTCTCTTTACCGCCATACCGACGAGCAAATATCCTCCGTTATCATCAAGCTGCCACTCCGTTAATATATAGGTAGGCGAATTTTGAAAATAAGATTTGAATTTTCTATCTTTTAAATCCCTGTTTCGTCTGCTTACAAAAGGAGCCATCATCATTTGGACCAGTACGGTTTTGCCTCCGCCGTTTCTTAAGCTCATTAACGTGCTTTCAGATGCAAAATCAAATATTTCATCATCAACTTTAATTGTATTGTTGTTATAGTTTAAGTTTATTATCCTCAGAGCATTTATTCTACTCATTTGTATCCTCCCCCAAAGCCCTAAGAACTCTGTAGTAGTTGTTTTTATTCAATAAATTCCAATCCATAAAGTTATCTAATTTTTTGGTTGTGTATATTTGATCTTCATCATCAAGGTAAATAACAAGATTTTGCTTTTGTAAAAACTTTAATATATTAATAATAAAGCCCTCTTTTGTGGTTTTTTGAGTTGTTATTTTATCCGAGCTCCTCAAGGCTTCCCATCTTTCATAAATATTTGAATACGCTATTCCATATTCAGCTTCAAAATCTGATTCTTTCGACCTTTCATATCCTTCTTTAAGCTTTTCTGCCACAATATTTTGAAATTCCCATCCCTTTATAAAATCTCTGTTTTTGCTTGTTCTTCCCTGAGATCCGTAAAATACCGCTAATAGCGTCAAAATAACGAATTGAGATAAATAGTAATCCTTATCGTTTGCACCTGATTTGCATAAAAGACCTTTAAGCTCACCTTTGGAATATCCTAAAAAATCATTTTCCACATCCGGTATTAAATATATTACTCTGTTGTACATTTCTACAGAACATTTATATTGCAGACCTTGATTTTTAACAAGATTCATTATATTTTCATTTTCCGCATATTTTTTAAACAGCTCTCTTTCATTTTCTTCCTCTTCGGCTATTTGTCCGTTTTCCAGCAAGTAATACATTATTTTGGAACTGTCTTTAATTTCATCTATAGTGAACATTTTATTCCCCTCAAAATTCCAATTTTATTTTCAAGTCCGTACATTTAACTGTTTTAACAATTCCTCTTTCACTTTTCAGCTCATGGAACACAACTTTTTCCCTTGAATCACACTTATTTACATGTATGCATTTTATCTTAGATAGCTTTTTTCTTTCTCTTATAACATTTAATATGGTTTCATTCAGTTGAAAATCACTGCTTTTATTATATGAGACAACAGAATTAATTTCTTCCGTCAGCTCTCTTACGTTAATAGTTTTGCTTTTTAAAAGTTCTATTACAACCTCTCTGAATATTTCAACTGTAGGTATGAGTTCATTAATCTTCTCGGCATCCTCAGATATTTTATCCCTTATCTGAGACAGAGTCACTTCCTTGTTTTCTGCAGCCTCTGTTAAAATAAATGCCACACAGGATTCATAAAGAAGTAATTTCCTTCTGATCTCCTCTTCTTTCCGTCTGTTAAATTCTTCATCATCTATAATGACAGTGTCTTCTTCATCATTATTGCTCTTTATAACTTTCTGATACTGTACTGCTTTGTTAATATTATAATGCTTATTTAATCCCGGCTTGAACAAAGGAGATAAAAATATATTCATATTCTCTAATTTTGATACATCATCCAATATATGCTCATATATATCATTGTTTATATTTACTCTCTTGATCAAAACCATTTTTGCCATTTCTTCAAGCTCTCTTGAAAAAATGCTTTTTAAATCGAAATGATGATTTAAAAGTTTTTGCTGCTCATCTATGGACTGAGATAAATATGAGTTTATGATTCTCAATGAATTGAGGTTCTCAAGCTCCTTGCTGTCCAGCTCCTCCAATTCGTCTATTTCTATGTTGTTTTCCTGAATCTCATTGATTCTTGTATTTATAAGTATTTTATACTGAATAAATTTATCTCTAATTTCTGCCAAGGAATTAAAATTATTATTAAGCAGGTTTTTATATTCTTCTACGGTATAGCTGAGAGGGTTATTCTTTATTTTATCTATGGCATTATTAATATTTTGGATTTGTATACGGATTATATTGAATATTGTTTTAATTTCATTTACAGCTTTATCATAGCTTGCCTTTTCCAAGTGAAGCCTGAATATCATTTCATGTATAGTAAGTCTCATATTGCTGTCTATTTCAAGAGTAGACAGCAAAAGATTATATCCGTCGTCGGTCAGGTAGTAGGAGGTTCTTCTCTTTCCGTCCACCTCTTCTATCTTATTTGATATATAACGAATGTTTATTTCTGTATATTTTGAATCCTTAAAGTCGAAGCCGTTTAAATACATAACCTCCCCATTATTACAAAGTATTGTATTTACAACAAAGTCGCTTAACTCCGAGCATTCCTCATGACTCAAAGGATTTTTAAAACTATTTACCAAAATATCATCTAAAAATAATGCTATGTCATCTAAAGTGCATACTTCTTCCTTCAGGGATTGCTCCATTATGAATAATAATACAGCAAAAATAAGGTTAAGGCTATCCAATTGTGTTGTAAACCCATATTTATCCCAGGAAGTTTTGGCTATGGTATTTTTACTTATTATAGCGAAATATCCCACCTTTTTCATACGTATTTCAAAATCCTTTAAAAAATCATACTGCATTACAGTTCTCCATAATATCCTTTATATTTATAATTTCCTGAGGTATATATTTACCTGAAACCAATATATCTGAAATTTTATTTCTATGTATTTTACAAAAATTATTTAAAAATATATCTTTAATATTTCTGTTCTGCCCCTCTTTTGAAGAAGGCAGCTCTATAAAGTTTTTTTCGTATTTTTCTATCATAAAAATGTATGCCTCTTTGAACAATTCAATTTCGACATTGTCTTTAAACAATTCGTATATTCCTTCGTATATGCCAATGCCCTCATAATCCAAATCACCAAAATACAGAAATTTATTATCCTTATTAAAAAAATAAGGCTCCCCGCACATTCTGAAATCGCCGAAAGATTTATATATTTTTTTACCGCTTCCATATATAACAGTGGATATCTTTTTACCGAAAATTAAGTTTTCTTCGCCTTCTATCATATATTTCCTAATCGAATAAAAAGTATCCTTATTTTCTACAATAAGAATATTTTGAGGAACATTCTTATTTATTGAATAATATGCCAAGGGCTCGGATGTTTCATACATGGTCAGAAATGATATATCAAAACCAAGATTCTTAAGCAGCCTTTCACCCCCGCCTTCCGCTAAAAACTTCTCTTCATTCCAAATTTGAAAGCTTCTTTCATTTTTTGATATTTCAATATTTAATTGCTCTTTGTCATTGTCCAGAAATTTGCTTAACATTAATATATATTTTCTGTCTTTAATATATTTGTCCATATTTTTCAAATAATATGACGTATTTATTGAAGGATTTAATGAATAATGTATTTCTTCTATATATTTGCTATAATCAATCTCTTCCTTAATTACATGGTATTCATTAAACAGCGCAGGCTTCATGCCGTTTCTTCCCTTAGCTTTAACAGGTTTAATGATATTTTTATCAACCAAAAAACAAACCATCTCATATAACTTACCATATTCTGAAATATTGAAATAGCTTTTTATTTCATATAAATTAATCTTCTTTACATTTAGTTTTCTTAAATCTTTCATGATATACCTTTACCGGCATCGGGTAATTGTCATAAGAAAGCACATAACACGATGTTTTATCAGAACTTTTAAACTCTTTTCTTAATTAATTATAGCATAACAATTCAAATTTTTCGATATCTAATTTATTATTGAATTTGATGTTTTCTTGTTCCATGAATGGGTTTTATACACCCATAGTCCGTAGAAGCACACTATTAAATTACTAAAGCTCATTGAGAACCATATACCGGATGACCCAAAATTAGAAAAGTTTTTAAATATTAATATCATAGGAAGCCTGACTGCCCACAATCTTCCGATTTCCATTGCCATGGAATATTTGGTGTTTCCCGAGCCTTGAAATATTCCCTGCAATACGCTGAACAATCCCATCAATGGCATTGAAAATGCAACATATTTCATATAAGTTATACTTTGAATAATCACTTCAGGATCATCCTTGGATTGAATGAAAAAATTCACTATTTGCCTGTTAAAAACAAATATTAATACCCCGCCAATAATACCAATATACAATGCAATCTTTGAGGCTTTTATAAAGCTTTCGGTAACCCTGTCAAACCGGTTCGCTCCAAGATTTTGACCTACCACTGCTGTCAGAGCCGCCCCGACTGCCATGGCAGGCTGCATTACCAGATTAGTAACCCTGTTTACCATGCCAAATGCAGCCATTGTAGCAGTCCCATATGATACAATAAAGCCATTCAAAAACATAAATCCTATTGACGCTCCTGTTTGCCCAATAGATGCCGGCAATCCGACTCTTACAATTTCCGTAAGTATATTTTTATCTGCTTTAAATCCTCTGAAATCAGGTTTTAAATTATTGTCATCATTAAATACAAATTTAATCCCTAATAATGCCAACACAACCCTTGATAATACCGTAGCCCATGCCGCACCGGCTATACCCATATTTAATGTAAATATAAACACCGGATCTAATACAACATTTATCAAAGCGGATATAGCACTCAATATTGTTGGTATTACAGTATTGCCCTGCGCATTCATTATGGAATTTATATTAAAGTATAAAAACATAAATGGTAAATCCAAAAATGATATTCTTAAATAAATATTTGCTAAATCAGCGAAATCACCCTTACCGCCCATATATTTTATTATATATGGGCTTGTGGCAACTCCGACTATCATAAATACAATTGATAAAAAAAATGATGATACTATTAATTGAGATGTGTACTCCTTAGCTTCTTTTAACCTGCCTGCCCCCAACAATTGGGAAAGAAGTGAGGTTCCCGCTACCGACAACCCAATTCCTAAGGCAACGAAAAGAAAATTTATTGGCCAAACAAAAGAGGTAGCCGCAAAATGAACTGAAGAAATCTTACTGACCCAAATTCCATCTACCAAGTTATATAATGTTTGTATTATACTGTTAATCATAACAGGGATAGATAAGGTTAACAATACCTTGTACATATCTCCACTTTGTATTAATTCCGATTTGTTTTGCTTCATGAATCAGTCACCTTTCTTAAACTATCTTTCAATCATTTTCTTCTTTATAAACACTAATTCCAATCTTTATGTTGTATAATACCAAGTAAATTAACATGTTAATTTATCTATCTGATTACATTGTATAGAATATATGTTCATTTAGCAATATATAATTAATGTTTATATCCACTTTATCCTTTTACATGTATACCTTGAAGTCTTATAATATTTCTACAATTCGTAATACTCATTGTAATAAAAATGAAAGTCAGGACCTGCAAGCCTGCTTGTATGGATAAAAAATTCCCCCTTAATCACAATGACAAGGGGGAATCTATTGAAACTTATTATTTTATATATTCATTTCCTACTAATAACTCAGATATTGTTTCCGTTGGAATAACAAATTCAGGTGTACCCGTGGATCCTGGTGCTACTTCGTATTTATCAAACGAGATTACTAATTTCCCCTCATCATTTATATAGAAGCTTTGTTCACTTGAAATTTTTTCAAATGGATCTATCGCTTCTTCGTCCCCTTCAATCCAGTAGAGTATGCTTTCGTCAGATTTCATTTGTTCCTTCATTTGGCTCTTAATATTATCACTTATGATATCAACATATGTGCCATCTTTGAACAAGCTGGGCAAAGTTATCAAAATTTGTTTTTCTTTATCTATAGTATCATATTTAAATGTTGTTGAAGATGAGCCTACTGTATTTACAACATAACGACCTATAGAAAGTATCTTGTCCGTATCAGTTTTTACTATATATCCATTGTCTATTCCTAAATGACCTCCTTCACCATCCTTTTCTAAATCTTCTATGTCCTCCATAAACTGATCATATAATTCTTTACCTTCGTTTAAGTATTTTTCATTTAAACTATTTTGCAATTCCTCGTTTTCTAATCCTTGTATTTCAGGAACTTTAATATCCGCATTATAATTATTTTCATCTACTTTATATTCTCTAAAAGTCAGTACTTTTATAATGCCCCCCACAACAGGTAAATTTGATAAGTTTTGCGCCATTACTGGACTAGTATTAACTCCCGCTATTAATAGAGCGACAGATGCAGCTATAGAACCTGACACTATTTTTATTTTTTTGATATTATTCTTCTTTTTCATGTTTTTCCTTCCCTGTATAATTGATCTTCTTACTACAAATTCTAATTCTTCTGGAATTTGAATATCTATATACTCTTGTTTTAGTTGTTCCAACTTTCTATTATCCATTTTTAGCCTCCTTATCTTAATCATCCATTGATATGCGTAACATTTCTAAGCCTTTATAGAGACGAGTTTTTACGGTACTAATATTTTTTTCTAAGATCACTGCAATTTCTTCTAACTTTAAATCTTCAAAAAATCTCAATACTATTATACTTCTATAATCTTCCGGTAATGATTCTAATGCATTTTCTAAGTCTATATCAGCATAGTTATCAATTGTGCCCGTATCATTAGCAAGTAAAAAATCCTCGTCAGTTATGATTTCCCTTTTTTTCTTACGAAGAAGATCCAATGAAACATTTACTACAATCCTATAGAACCAGATTTTTATATAACCAAAATCTTTTAAGGAATCAATAGATGAAAAAGCTTTATAAATAGATTCTTGGACAACATCTAAGGAATCATCAACGTTTTTAACATAACTATAAGCTAACCTATAAAAAGGTTCTCTATTTTTAATAATAAAGTCTTCAAGTTGATTTTCTAAATTGTTTACCATTCGTACGAATTTCTCCCTTTAGTGTATAGATTCCTTTTTTTCATCTTACACTATATAGACGCACATGATGTCAAAAAAGTTTTAAAAAATAAATCAATTTATTTTATTCAAAAGAATTAATTGCATTATAAAATCAATAAGATAACTTCCCTTGATTAATTATAAAAAATGAGCTTAAAGAATTGAAATCTGGCTGAACAGAATATTTAAGAGTAATTTATTGGAAACTTTTCCGATTAATCTATTGACCAAAAAGTCAATTTGCATTATAGTGTTAATAGACCACCCAGTCAATATTGTTTGGCGGAGGAAAATATGAAACGAAAAGCAAAAAATCAGCTAAGCAGACGAAAAATTATTGATAGCGCATTACAGGAATTTAGTGAAAAGTATTATACGGAGGCATCTCTTAACTCTATTTGCAGTATGGGTAATTTATCAAAAGGCATTATCTATCACTATTTTAAGGATAAGGATGAGCTTTACTTAACATGCTTAAAAGAATGCTTTGATAACTTAATAGCTTATATATCGGAAAATTTTGCAGTTGATAGTACTGATATAAAAGCATGTCTGCAAAAATATTTTACAGTATGCAATGTTTTTTTCAGTGAAAACCCTATATATCTAAAATTGTTTTATAATGCTGTGATTTATCCACCCCAGCATTTAATAAAAAACATCAAGGAAATCAGAGCTGAGTTCAACGAACTTAACATAACCATATTGATTGAACTGCTTAAGTCGGCAAAGTTGCGTTCAGACATCACAGTAGCCCAAGCTGTTGAACATTTTCTAATGTATCAAGATTATTTTAATGTAATGCATCAAAATGAGCTTCAAAACGAATTGTCTTTAAATGAATATGAAAAATACTGCCAACGCTGGCTAAATATTTTTCTTTACGGAATTATAAATCAAGAGTAAAACAAGCTACATTGATATTTCCATATATTATTTGCTCTTTAAGTTTTTAACCGGAAGCTTACTTGTGGCTTTTATTTTTTTATTGTGAGAACTTTCCTATTAAATAAAAAGATTTGACTAATGTCAAAGTCAACTCCCCCTGCCCCCTCAATCAT
>ENA-UOOE01000331-UOOE01000331.1-fermentation-metagenome-genome-assembly--contig:-NODE-331-length-48737-cov-4.036605_pt1 | contig 48737 bp, 59 predicted proteins | sample MGYA00245776_ERZ724021 | MGnify/ENA primary metagenome ERZ724021 (study PRJEB28704, sample SAMN03018321) | fermentation metagenome | biome: anthropogenic terrestrial biome; feature: soil; material... | reverse complement strand
ACTTCCAAGTATCAAGGCAGTCCTTTCAGGGCTACTGAAAGCTCCGGTCTTTAGGTCGGAGTAGTTTACCTGATGGTATTGGGCTGTCCCAGAAGGCTTATCTCTGCCGGGCCATAAAATGAGCCACTATGTCAGGCCTGATAGAAACCTTCCGCGAATCCACAAACTTACAGTGCAGCTTCCTGGAGAAGCTGCTGGATCTGGATATGCCAAGCGTAGCTGCGTTCTCCGAGTCCATGGTGGACTTTCTCAAGCCCATCCCGGAGAACAAGTTCGTCTACGGCCTTGCGGCGGGACGATCCGCTCTTGCCCTCTACAGCTTCATGCAGCTCATCCAGAACCATTTTGAGAACGTTTTTCCTTTTACCCTGGAGGACCCAGTTCAGAGGCACTACCGCAAGGGAATGAACCTCGGCATTGCCATATCAGGCTCTGGAGAGACGCAGTCAGTAAATAAATATATAAGCGACTTTATCACTCGCGGCGGGGACATCAAGCTCATTACTGCCAATAAAGAGGGAACCGCTTACAAGATGGTGAGCGAGTATGAGAAAGGGGACGTTCTGGTAATCGAAGCCAGGACGAAGCATGCCACGGACAAGGATATGCGTTCCAGGCTCTCTCCTCTTGGCACGGAGTTCGAGCTGGAGGTCTTGGCCTTTTTGAATGCCCTTTTCGCGGATATTCAGTGCCGGCTCAAGGGGATCTGCGATCCTAACTGTCCGGAGTATCGATCCATAATCATGGACCTGATGGAGAATGCCAGCCTCATCTCCCGCATGGATCCTGAGCACCTGGAGAACTGGTTGATCAGGCTCCTTCCCCGCAGCGGAAGATACATAATTGGAGGAGTGGGCAGATCCGGATTGGTGGCAAGGGCCTTTGAGATGAGGTTCACCCATCTGAACAAGATCAGCTATTGGGAGAGGGATTTCAATACCCCGAGTTTTCAGATAGGCGATGTCTACATACCAATAACCGGAACAGGCAACACATACGAAGCCCTGGAAGGGACGACGTTGGCCCTGAAGAAGGGTGCTGATGTGATGCCCATAACTGCCAATCCTTCATCCAGACAGGTCTCCATCCTGAGCAAGTGCAAAAGGAGCAAGGATATAGCAGTAGTACCGGTAAAAGAGGAGTACCGCAGTCTTTTCAGCGGTGACACGTCCTCGACCACCTGGCTGATGTCCGATTACACCAAATTCAGGTATCCCATCTTTGAGATCAACGCCTCCATATTCACCAACAGCGTGGTGGCCGTGGGCGCGGAGTTTCTGGGCATAGCAGAGGCTGGCATGAGGCGAATGCACGTCTGAGCCCAGGGGCAGTAGCTACCTCGGCTGCACTTTTTCAAGGATGATGTGATAAAAAATGACCAGGATAGTAGCTCTCTCAGATACCCATCTGATGGAGGATGACCGGCTACCAAAAGCGGTGGTCGCATTAGCGAGCAAGGCGGACATCATCCTTCATGCCGGCGATTTTGTCTCAATCCAGGCCTATTCCGCTCTGAAGGATCTGGGAAGGCTGGTGGCGGTGAGGGGAAACTCCGACTCGCCCCAGCTCAAGAGGCTCCTGCCGAAAAGAGAGGTGATAGATGTGGAAGGAGTGAAGATAGGCCTCGTGCACATGGCTTCACATGGTTCCGATCTGGTAGGGGCGGAGATGATGGCCAGGGAGATGAACTGTGAGGTTCTGGTATTCGGCCATATTCACCGTCCACTCATAGAGAAGGGAAGGAGGCTTCTCATCTGTCCCGGGAGCACCTCCCAGCCCAGAATGTCCGCTCCCTCGGTGGCAGAGCTGATGGTTATCGATGGCACTGTTCAGGGAAGGATCATCCCCCTCGGAAGCCCAGCCTGCAACTATCTGAAGTATGCTGAAAAGCTTGGAAGGGAAGAATCAGAAGAGAGATGAGCTTCAAGCTTCATAAAAGCAAAAAATTATAAAAATGTGGCATTATTGATCACAGTGGAAAACCGATGCGCCATGATGGCTCCAAAAAGTATCGTTTTTAGGTTTAGCAACCATAAAATTAGGAAGATCTCACTGCAGCAAATGCGGCCCAATGCTTCTGTCTAATTTGGCGCCTCCTCCTCTCCATATGGCTTTTCATTGGGAGTTGTCACCGAAATTCCATGCATTACTAAAAGAAGAAGGACTATCAAATAAAAGTACACATTAATGACCCTGTTCATGGCGATGAATAAGACCAGTGCGGTAGCCATCCACCCCCAGCAGTCCTCAGGATCCATTCTTTGCAGTGCCAGCGAAAAGATGGCGACCATAACGATGCCTTGGACAATTATCATCGAATCCCAGGGAATAAAAAGTGATATCAGATAGGAGAGGTTTATGGAGGGGGTGTCTATATAGAACCAGTTGCCGTACACACCAGCGATGAACTCTTCGGGAGAGCCCAAAAGGAACGGAAGTATGAGGATCAAAGCAATTGCTACTGCTATCAATGAATTCACAAAAGCCTTTTTTATTCCCCACCTCTTAAAGGCTGAAACCACAATAAAAGGAAAAATGACCCAGACGAACTGGTAAGTGGCGAGAGCATATCCAGATGCAATCGAACTCGTCCACCATTTGTTACTCCTATCGAGGAAAAAGACGATTGAAAGAATGAGAAACAGCACCCCGAGATAGATTTCGTGCCGGTACTGAAGGTATGGGGTCAGCAGGAATACCGGAATTAGCAGCGTGCTCTGATTCCTGGAACCTTTAGCCGAATATGCCAGAATGAGCGCAGAAGCTAGCATACTTATCAGGTTTATGAACCGCAGATCCACTCCAGATGCAGCAGCTGGCAGATAGGCCATCCACATTCCGGGCAGATAAGTGAACACCTGATGGGGTGGATGATAGAGAAGGTCATGGTAAGCATATGGGCTCATCCCTGCCAGGAAGGACTGACACCCCGAGAGGATGAGGGGGAGCATATCGGACCTCTGTGAATGAAGCGGGAATGAGACAATGCTCAAAAGGTATGTTCCAGTATATGCTGCCAGAGCGATAAGAACAAGAAGGCCCTGGGATGCATCCTTAATAAGCAGATAAATGAGTGAAGCTCCAATACATGCGAATAAAAAAATGGCAATTGGGATATTTAGATGATAGCCGAAAAGGGCATATCTGAGATCCTGCACGATCAGAAGGATAAATGCCATCGCTTCAAAAATCAAGATAATGACCGTCGTTAGCTTGACGGCAGAAATGCGGTCGATGGGGGATAGATGAGCATCTCCAACGATTCCGGGCTTTATAAAAATAATAAAAGCAGCAAAAAATAAACAAGTATATGGTAATAGAATTAACTGAAAGACAGGCTCCGGGAGATGATCCGGCAAGGGAAAATACCGGTCGGATTTCACACTTATGAGAAAACCAAGCAATGCGAGAGCTAAAATCCGTATTTTTATTTTTCGCTCTTCATAATTTATTTTCCTGGCGTTTTCCTTACTACTCTGGAACGCATTCATCTTCGTCTCCGTCACCTTCACAGGCTGCTGATCGGATCGGCATCTGTCCAAATCCAGAAGGCCTGCTTTAAACGAAGCGGTTGTAACGCTGATTGATTATTTAAGGATGGTGGAAAAAAGAGAGCTGGTTTTATCGACTCTGTCATGATTTCATGATTAAGATCAGCTTGCCAGGAGAGTTCGCTATATCGACCTTACTCGCACTGCTGCTTGTCCTATCCGGCATCGAGCCATACGTAATTTATGCTTGCTAGGTAATTAAATGTAAATGCAATCAATATTGCCAGAAATTCGGATGCTACATAGTGAATTCCTGCAACTTCCGTAAAAGCAAGCAGCGCGGAAAGGTTAATCAGCATGCCTCCAAATGAGACAGCATGATACCTGGCCATTGCACGAACAATTGCCGTCCCCTCTGGGAAATTGTAATTGAACGTCGCCCTGGTATTCAAGAAAAAGTTCCATATTATGCTTATCTCTATCGCTATCAATGCAGATATGATATAATATATATGAACACAGTCTGTTAGAAGCCAGAGCAAGGTCAGATTAATTACCGCCCCTGTAGCCCCAACGAATGCAAACTTAAAAACAAATCTCCATCGACCTCTTGCAATCAAATTCTCAAGAATAATTGAAGGAAGGATTCTTAGGGCGATATGCATTACCATTCGCCTCTTATTCGCCCCAGCTTGAGCTCGAGCAGAAGCTCAAAGATCCTGGCCATCTCCCGGAGGCCGTTCATATTGAACCCTACCTTTGAAAAGCCCGTTTTCCTCTTGTAGAAGGATATGGGGACTTCCAACACATTCGCCTTAGATTTATATACAATCTCAATGACTATCTTGAATCCCTTGGGTTTAAGCTCCAGATTATCGAATACATTCCTCTTTGCCACCATAAAACCTGTCATGGGATCCCTTAGATCTACGCCCAGGATCAATCTGGTCAATTGAGCAAAGGCGAGGGTTACTAGTGTCCTCCCCAAGGTGTCACTGCACTCTCCACCCTCAATGAGCTTTGAGCCCAAGACTATATCATGATTCTCTATCAGCTTGAGCATTTTCTGGAGATCTTCTGGCCGGTGAGAGCCGTCGCCATCCATGAGAGCGATTATATCTCCTTTGGATCTGGACAAGCCTTCAACAAAAGCGTTGCCCAAACCATCCGATCTCTGTATCATAACCTCCGCCCCTTTAACCTTTGGCGCAGTGCGGCTCTTGTCTACTATCAGTATTTCGTGGTTTTCCTTAATTATGGCATTGATGCTATCCACAAGTTTTTGAATGGTTGGTTCATCCTTAGTGGGAATTATAATCGAGGTCAACATTATAGATCTTTCACCCTAAACACGATCCAATGGATCGGTCCAAGATCGGGATGACAGGGGCCCAGGCCCCATCATCCCTTCCTTGTCACCTCCACCTGCAGCACATCAGTAAATGCCTCTGCATTCCCATCCAGGGATGCGACTATGCTCACCTTATACACCCCGGGAGCGACATTGGCATTCCAGATGCCCATGTACCTGCCTCCAGATGTCTCCAGCAGGCTGGTCCTTGTCTCTTCACCGCCATCCGGTGCATATATCACTGCCGTACACCTCAAAATGCCATCGGAGGAGGACTGGTCGGATGCATTTGTGGAGGAGGCAGGGCTCTGGCCCGCCTTTCTATTCGAACCGATCTGCACATATCCATCCTTGCGATCCAGGTTGGCAAAGCCCTGGGGAGAGCCAAATCCGCAGGTAGCGCACCCCTTAACCGTCAGCTTCGGTTCCTGGTTGGAGGAGGAATTGGCTGAGGAAGAGCTGTACTGTGATGAGTTTGTCCTTTCTGCCCTCTCAATCAAGGATGCGGTTATGGTCGTCGCCTCTCCTGATCTGACCGGATTGGGCTGGGCAGAGACCTCCGCCAGCTCATAGGGGAACTTGGGCTGGTTTTCCAGCCAGTCCCTCCAGGTATAGAGCCGGGCATCGTAGCCGGACTCGTTCAGAGCGAACCAGAGCAATGCGGCCTCAACCCCGATATTGGTGTAAACCACTACCGATCGGTTCTTGTCAAGATCCAGGAAATGCTCATTTAGCATCTCTTTGGGCATCATGCTATCATTGACCAGCACATTCTCATAGGGTATGTTGATCGCCCCGGGAATTGAGCCCAGCTCATAAGCATTTGCCGGCCTGGCGTCAACTATCTGTGCCCCACCAGTGACTACATATTCATAGGTGGCAAGAAGCTCTGGCCTTATATGGGGGATGTACTCGGCCTTAGGCCTGGTGGCAGAGATGTTGCTGATGTTCAATCCCGCAGCCTTCCAGTCCTCGATCGTGCCCTCAAGCACCCTGACCTTCTCATGTCCCAAGTATTTTAAGGCCCAGTAGGTGAAGAACGCCGGCGACGGTCCTCCGCCGCAGGGCAGGCACTCCCCGGCGATCAGCAGGGAATCGTTGCTGCTGATGCCCGCATCTCCCAGCAGCCGCGCCATCTCCGGTACCGGCACGATCTCCCCGCCTTCGGAGAAGAAGAGATCGTAATTGAGATTGACAGCGCCCTCGATGTATGCGGCCGCACTGGGGCTTATGTCCAATACAACCTCATCCGAGGATATCGAATTCGGGGATGCTATCGCACCGACCAGCTCGCTGCTTCTGCTCAGAGCGGATGATGTGCTGTTGCTGATGCTGTTGCTGGCGTTATTGTTGCTGCTATTGCCCATATAGGCGGTGGAAAAGGATGAATTCTGACCGGCGTTCAGCCCGATCTCTGCTTCAGCAGTCTTTATCTTCAACTCATTATTGTTCATTTCATTCTGCTGAACATTTTTCATATCCTCTTCATAGGCAGCCTTCTTTTCCAGCCAGCCGTCCAGATTGGTCCAATCAGGGCAGGTGGGGCAGAACTCCCCAGTCTCTGTGCCTGCACTGGCCGATCCTGCCAGTAGAATAAAAGAGATGGACAGGATGAATAGCAGAACCGGAATCGCTCCAGCAATTGCAGCTGTCCCGCCGATAGTTGACGGCCGTTCTCCCTCAGCCGCAAGTGGGGCGGAAAGATCAGATTGCAGTCTCATTTAACCTCCCGGACCCATCCACCTCTCGGAGATCTGGCAGTTGATTTGCCATCCAGTCCTGGTAGCTGTAGAGCCGGGCATCATAGCCCATCATCTCCAGGGCGAACCAGACCACAGATCCCTTCATCCCCGTATTGGTGAAGACGACCACCGGCTGATCTTTGTTCAGTACCATGAAGACCATATCCAGCCGGTCCTCGCCAGTGATCCTTGACTCATTAAGAACGCTCTCATAGGGCATGCTGATCGATCCGGCTATGGTTCCCATAGCAAACTCGGGCGGCGTCCGGGCATCGATGATCTGCGCCTGGCCGCTTTTGACCAGATCGAAGGTGGCGGTGTAGTTTGAATTCACCAGAGGGATATACTCCTTCCGAGGAAGCACTGCAGCACTTCCTGAGGTAGCCCCTCCCGCAGTCGCCCAGTCCTCAGCCGTCCCGTCAAGGACTATTGCGTTCTCATGGCCCAGGCTCTTCATCATCCAGTAGACGTAGGTGGCCACCGATGGTCCTCCGCCGCAGGGCAGGCATTCCCCATAGATGACAACCGAATCCTCTCTGGAGATTCCAGCCTCGCCCAGGATGCTGGCGACCTCATCTGCCGGCTTCAGAATCCCCGGCTGAAGGAAGAACTCCATATAGGGAATGTAAATTGAACCTTCGATATGGAGGCTCGAGTTCTCGCTCACATCCAGCAGGATATCTGCATCATCGACCCCATCCAGCGGCAAGAGCATCTCTCTTGCCTTAAGGCTGCGGGACATGTTGATCTGCAATTCCTTCAGCTTTAACGGGGCGGCAATCTGAACATCCCTGGCCTCTTCTGCCTCTGCCTGCTGTACGCTATCGGACGCCACTGCACTCTCGTTTTCCTCGCCTATTTCATCCTCTACGCCCTGGGAGGAGTTCATACCCCAGCGGATCTCCCTGGACTTCTTGGGCCAGTTTGCTCCAGCTGACTGCTGGGTAGCGGTTACATTGCCTATCTCATTAAGCTTGGCCATAGGATCCCAGCCGCTGGAGTCGTCGCATGCTCCTCCTAAAGAGGCGCATTCCGCACCGGCAGATGCGCTCTCTATGAGGACCAGAGCCGCTAAAAGCGTCCCGCAGAGAACGCCCATCGTAATCAAAATTGGTCTCAGTTTACTCATCTAATTCACCTCGACTTCAGGCGGCCAGCTCCTCTTTAACCTGCTCTACCACCTTAGAGCAGATTTCCTGGTCAATAGAGAGGTCCTGAGTCTTCTCTATGCCCATCTCAGTCACAATGATCTGTATGGCCGGCTCTATTTCCAGATGCTGCAGGGTCTTGGCGGCGCATTGCACCGGACAGCCATCAATGGATACCATCAGTCCTGCTTCCCGTGCCGACTTTACCATTGCCTCGATATGAGCGGCCACTGCCGCCAGGCAGAAGAACCCTGCCACGTTCTCTTTCGACAGATCGACTGCCGCCTGATTAGCGATCTGGCCGACATTGCAAGCTCCGGAGCAGGCCACCACCCGCACATCTGAGGAGCTGCAACTGCACTTATTTTTCTCGTCCATTGGTGACACCATTATATTTTCCGATTATGCGCATTTATCTCTTGAGCATCCTTTTAAGCTCTTCCACAGTTGCCGTTCTCCCTGTCAAGACCGATTTTCCATCTATATATAGGGCGGGTGTCATCATCACTTCTCGATCCATGATCTCCTGGATGCTGTCCACCTTGATAATCTCTGCATCAGTCCCCGATTCTTCCACTGCCTTCTGTACGTTCTTCAGCAGGCTCTTGCACTTGGCACAACCTGTCCCCATTACCTCGATCTTCACCATCTGATTCACCGTTGGAAGTTAATTATCTTAAAAGTGCGAGATGGTTATTATTATATTAACTTATCGCAATAACACGATGATAAGATCATAGATCATTTACCGCCATAGCTCAAAACACAAGCTCTTTGTTCTCCGCATCATCGGATAGGTTCGGCTCCGCGATCCATTCGACTTCTGGTAAGATTAGAACCCTTGGTCCAGAAATATCCACCCCATATAGTAGGGTAGCCCGCAATCTCCTACCTTTCAAATATTGGACAATGGTAATACATATATCTGATCAGCTCCATATAGTAATAATGATATCCTCAGGAGGCAGGATACAACCAATCAGAACTGAGGCTTTAAAAATGTTTTATTGCTGATGCTCAGGATATGGTGCTCAGGATATCATGAGAGAATTGCGGCCTCCAATTGATAAGGGTGAGGAAGATGTCTGAACTATACAGGAAGATGGTAGAAGAGGCCATGGCAGCCCAGCGGGCAGACGTGGAGACGGTCAAGAGAAAAAGAGGGCAGAGCTTTCAGGTAGAGGATGCCAAGGCCTATCTGGATGTAGTGAACAAGATGAAGGCCGTCGAGGGCCAGTCCAAATCGGTCATCGCTCTGCATGTGGACTCGGTCAACTCTCATTACGAGGTCATAAAGTCCCTGACCAAGACCATAAGACCGGAGGACGATCCGTTTGTCGAGCATTACCAGACCCCTGCCATTCTTGAAATATTGTGCGAGCAGGACGAGAGCTTCAAAAAGAGCCTTAAGGCCTTCATCGATGGGGTGGGAAGATCAGAGGCTCTGATCGGGCTTGAGGCTGCTCGCAGATATGCAGGATTTTACGGTCCGACCTGCGTGGTGGACTTTGCCCTGATTCCAGGCAGCACAAGTAACGTGGTCAACAGGATCCTGAAGACGATCGATATTCCTGACGTCCATAAGCAGGCTATACTGGCTGCCAAATCCTGGGGCATGAACACCTCCTATGGCATAGGCGAGGTCTTTGCCCAGGAAGCAGAGAAAGGAACCAGTCTGGCGGAAGCGGTAAGAAAGGAGATCGATGAGATCAAGTACATTTACGAGAGTCCCATTGAGGCTCAGGGAAAGCTCATGGACAATGCTGGCCACCAGTCATTTGATGTTCGCAAATACATGACCGAGTACAAGAAGAGGATGATGCCCGCGGTCAGGGCGGCGATGAATGAAGGGGTTCACTATGGGAACATCCTTACCATTCCCGCTTATTGTGTGGGGGATATTGCCCATCATATATCCCAGTCCACCTTCAACATGTGCAAGGATGACGTCATAATGGCAGTCATCGAGGCAGTCACTGAGGTCATGAGCTCCACCCTTAATAACTCTCTGGACAGTTTCAAGAACGAGCACCAGCCTCTGAACCTGGCCACTGGTGCCGCCGCTTCCGCAGTCGAGTATATAGCAGAGCTGGACGGCTTCAACGCCATAGGCATAGTGGACCTTCTCACCAAGAGGTTCCACAACTATGTGCAGCTCTATCCCACCAGAGGAGCAGCGGCTGAGCTGCATAACTGCGACTTCATGGACATGATCTACCGGGGATGGAAGGTGCTTGACAAGGCCAGAAGACTGAAGAACGGCCTGGGCGGCAAGCTCGTCCCCAGGATTTCGGGCTTCGATGTGGACCTTGAGCCCATTCACAGAAATGAGGTTCTCATGAATCCCCAGCGTTATGCCTATCCGGCCTGTGCCATCACTGTGCGCTTCTCTGCTCTGATGAGGCTGTCTGACTATCCCTGCCTACTTACCAGCGAGCCGGTGACGGCTACGATGATGACCAACATCATCGCCCTGCATAAGGAGATTCCAGCATCACCTGCCAGGGTATGCAAGAACTGCGCTTCTGCGGCACTGGTCGACTTCAGGCACTCCTACTGCCAGTACAGAGAAGCAGTATGAAGCAGCATCAAACAGCAAGAAAAGAAGCATATTGAATTCCAATCAAGGTTGATGGTGGATATATGAAATGCTATCTTTGTGCTCTGGCTCAAAAGGATACTGATGCGGTGGCTATCTGCATACTCTGTGGAATGGGGGTCTGCATGGATCACCTGGTCAGAGAGGAACTGGAGATTTGGGAGGGAGGCTATCCCTTCCCCTCCAAGAAGATGAAGCGAACGCTGCCCCGTATTCTCTGCAAGCCATGCTATGCTGCATATCATGAGGGATGAAAATGTCACTGGCAAAAAGGTCAATTGCCGAGGCGGTCGGGACTTTCATCCTGGTCTACTTCGGTGCAGGCGCAGCGGCGATAACCCTGATGATCTCCCGGGGATCAAGCCCGCCCAACCCATTTAACATAGGCATAGGCACCCTGGGAGGCCTGGGGGATTGGTTTGCCATAGGAATGGCTTTTGCCATCGCCATTGCAGCTTCTATATATGCATTGGGCAGGATCTCAGGAGCCCATCTGAACCCAGCAGTGACGATAGCCCTCTTGGCCACGAGGAGATTTTCCCTGGGAGATGCCATTCCTTATATCCTGGCCCAGCTGGTGGGCGCATCCGTCGCCAGTTTCCTGTTTGCCGCCAGCGTGGGCATGGATGCAGTCACGGTAGGTGGTCTGGGAGCCACAGCGCCATTTCCAGGAATCGGATACTGGCAGGCGGTAATAGTGGAGGCCATAGGCACCTTTCTGCTCATGCTGACCATTATGGGAGTGGCTGTGGACAGGCAAGCTCCGCCGGGATTTGCGGGGCTGGTGATCGGCCTGGTGGTAGGGGGCATAATCACCACCATCGGGAACATCACAGGCTCATCTCTCAACCCGGCAAGAACATTCGGCCCCTACCTTGGGGATTACATCCTGGGCGGAAACAGCCTGTGGCATTTCTTTCCCATATACATCATTGGGCCGGTAGTGGGAGCTCTGATCGCCGCCTTCCTGTACGACTATCTCTCGGCAGAATAATTTTTTTTTGATATTTTTTTTGCTTATAGCCCTATCCGATGCTCATAGCCCAATCTTTCGATCTGTCTTCTCTTCCCTGCCATTTCCATCCAGATTCCCTCCTCCACTACCTCGCCTATAACCGTCAGATCGCAAGCTCTTCGGGCCGCCTCCAGGCCCGAGGAGCGCAGGGTGAATACCAGCTCATAGTCTCCACCCGCGCTCAATGCCATCTCCAAAGCATTCTCCTGCCCCACCATCTCCACCAGACCGGGAGCCAGGGGCAGCTTATCCTGATAGACCAGAAATCCCACTCCGCTTACCTCTGAAAGATCGGAGAGGGACAGAGCCAGGCCATCGCTGTTGTCCATCATTGCCGTGACGCTTCCGCTCTTCGCCAGGGCCCGGCCCTCCTTCAGCCGGGGCTCAGGCTCCAGCAGACTGGTTATAAGCTCGCTTTTCGCGCCGTTCTGCCAGGCCCACAGCCCGCCTCCAGCTGCCCCCAGAGAGCCGGTGGTGCAGAGCAAGTCCCCCGCTCGTGCTCCCCGGCGACGCAGAATCAGCTCCTTTTCCACAAAGCCCAAAGATGTGCCCGTGATGGTCAATTCCAGATGGCTATCGGTGTCCCCTCCCAGAATTCGGGTACCATAGAGAGCAGCACAATCGCCAAATCCTGAAAATAGCTCATCGATAAAATACTGATCCGCCTCCGGCGGGAGTCCGGCAGCGATGAGGACTCCCGCGGGCTCTGCCCCCATGGCAGCAATATCGCTCAGGTTGACTGCTACCGCCATCCAGCCCATCTGCCAGGGGTTCATGATATCAGGAAAGTCGGTCTTCTGGTGGAGCATGTCAGTGCTTGCCACAAGATAACGCTCTCCCGCATCGATAACTGCGCAGTCGTCGTTCTCCAGCCCACCCAGGATCACGGAGATACGCCGGATCAGATCCCTCTCGCCAATGGCCCCTTTCATTCTTTCTTGCTCCCTCTAATTGTATAGATCGCCTCAGCTCCGAAAGTTATTAAGATTCAAAGATGCATTAATTGTGATATGCTCGATTACAAAAGGTTGTTCGTCCAGGCATCAATTGCCCTCCTGCTTTCCCTCATGCTTTCTAGCTCGCTTTCTGGAGCTGGAGCAGCCCAGATGACGAGGATCTGTCCACAAGGCTGCAGCAATCTGAGCATCCAGGAGGCACTTGTTAATGCCTCTGCTGGAGATACGATTATTGTGGAAAGCGGAATATACGCTAATCCCTTCATAATGGGCCGGCCGGTGAACCTGCAGGGCAGGGACACAGGCAGTGGAAATCCGATCCTCAATCCGGAGAAAGGAAGAGCTATCCTGGCCGCTCAAGGAGCGGTGCTGTCGGGATTCGACTTTTCCAGTGCTCGTGCCGGCGATGAAAGGAGCGCAGGCTGCAGACTGGAGGTCGTCCTTCCCGCTACCATATACCTGAACGATTTTCCGGGCAAAAACAGCGTCTGCCCTGAGGATGTTGCCACCTGGAACTCGAGCCGGATGATCAGCTACCAGTATAACAGCCGGGTACAGCGCAGTTTTTTGGGCAACTACTGGGCTGACTATGCCGGCGAGGATAAGAACGGCGATGGAATCGGCGATGAGCCGGTGGTTTTAAATCAGGACAATATCGACAACTATCCCTTGATGCAGCCGGCGGAAAGTTATCTCATTTCCGATGAGGCCGATGCTCTTGGGAAAAGTGAGATGGAGCTTTTAGATGCTCGAGTAGGTGAGGAGTTCGTCATCTCCCTCTCCGCTAATCCGACCACGGGATATGGCTGGAATGTGGATTACGATCATTCCCTCTTAAACCTCAAGAGCTCTGACTTTAGGGCCTCCACCTCAAAGGCACTTGGTGCTAGCGGCACATCGATCTTTGTCTTCGAGCCCCTAATGCCTGGCAAGACAACCATATACTTTGTCTATAAACGCTCCTGGGAGAACATTGTAGCAGACGCTCGAGCATTTCAGGTGGAGATATCGGCTTGAAGGCCATGAACTATTTATACGGTGATGCCCATCAAGCCCTGATCATTACAATCCTTAAGGAGATCTCAATTTGGCAAAATCCGATATCAAATCTGAGGACAAATCAGATCAAAAAACAGAGGCGAAGGCGCCTGCCTCCAAAAAGCCGGAGGTCAATATCGGCATGGTTGGACATGTCGATCACGGCAAAACCACTCTTGTCCGAGCGCTATCCGGAAGCTGGACCGATCAGCATAGCGAGGAGGTCAAGAGAGGAATCTCCATCCGTCTGGGCTATGCAGATGCCACCTTCAGAAAGTGCCCCAGCTGCCCAGATCCAGATGCTTTTACCGTAGAAGAAAAGTGCCCCCACTGCGGTGCTGATACAGAGATATTGCGCACCGTCTCCTTTGTAGATTCTCCGGGGCACGAGACCCTCATGGCCACCATGCTCTGCGGAGCGGCGATCATGGATGGCGCAGTACTGGTCATCTCCGCCAATGAACCCTGCCCTCAGCCGCAGACAAAAGAGCATCTCATGGCCCTGGACATCACAGGCATCGACAGAATTGTGATAGTGCAGAACAAGATCGATCTGGTATCCAGGGAAGAGGTGATGGAGCACTATCAGCAGATCAAGGATTTCATAAAGGGCACCGTAGCCGAGAAGGCGCCCATAGTGCCCATCTCCGCTCAGCAGAACCTGAATGTCGATCTGGTCATCAAGGCCATAGAGGAGTACATACCTACTCCCCATAGAGATATCGAGAAGCCTGCTCTGCTCAAGATAGCCCGATCTTTCGACGTCAACCGTCCCGGAGCCTCCCCTGATGCTCTCAAAGGCGGGGTCATTGGCGGCTCCCTAAACCAGGGTGTGCTTCGTGCAGGCGATAAGATCGAGATCTGCCCGGGCAGGCTGGTGGATTACGAGGGCCGGAAACAGTGGGTTCCCATTCAGACCAAGGTGCTGACCCTCCTGGCAGGAAGCCAGAGCCAGGAAGAGATCACACCCGGCGGCCTGATCGGCGTGGGCACCCTGCTGGACCCCATAATGACCAAGAGCGATGCTCTGGTGGGCCAGGTGGCAGGTGAACCGGGCAAGCTCCCTCCCATCAGGAACGCATTCACTATGAACATGCATCTCCTGGAGAGGGTGGTGGGAGTGACCGATGAGTCCAGCGTCGAGCCCATACATTCCAGCGAGCCCCTCATGCTTAACGTGGGAACTGCCACCACTGTAGGGGTGGTGACCAGCGCCCGGGAGGGAGGCGTGGTCCAGGTTCAGCTAAAGAGGCCGGTCTGTGCCGATAAAGGCGATCGTGTGGCTGTCAGCAGGCGCATTGGCGCCAGGTGGCGGCTCATTGGCGTCGGCTCCATAATCGACTGAAGAAATAATATGAAGCAAATCGATGCCGATAGCGTAAAGGTGATAATCGACACCAACGCCTTGATGACAGCAGAGCAGTTCGGAGTGGACATCTTCAGCGAGCTATTGCGGCTGGGATACATTGAGTGGCTTGTGCCGGCCCAGGTGAAAGGAGAGCTGCGCTCCTTGGCAGATGGGGCAGATAAAGGGCGGGACAAGACCGCGGCCAGGGTGGCCCTGGGCCTGGCTGAACGATGCACAATCGTTGGCATTGACAACTGCCCTGCTGATCAGGCCATTGAGGAACTGGCAGAGAAAGAGGGGGCAGCAGTCTTTACCAACGACAAAGCCCTGAAGAAAAGATTATTTAGTAAAGGCATCACCGTAATATACCTGCGCCAGGGTCGGTACCTAGAGGCGATGAAGAAGGAGTATTGATGTACAAGAAGATGAAGCTTAAGGGTGTGGCCAGGATAGAGCCGGATCATCTGGGAGATCCCCTCGAAGCGGCAGTGGAAAGGGCACTGCGGGATAAATATGAGGGGGTTGTGGACAAGTCTCTGGGGACCATCGTGGCCGTGCTCGGAGCGGATGATATAGGTGAAGGCCATATCCTGGCGGGAGACGGATCCATTTACTACGAGGTCGACTTCGATACCCTCGTCTTCAAGCCCGAGATGCAGGAGATCATTGAGGGCGAGGTGGTGGAGATTGTGAAGTTTGGCGCATTTCTCTCCCTGGGGCCGTTCGACGGCCTTCTGCACGTCAGCCAGATAACCAATGAGTATATATCTTATGATGAGAAGAACGCGCGCCTGGTCAGCAAAGAGTCCAATAAATCCTTAGGAGAAGGGGATCGGGTTCGAGCCAGAGTAATAGCGGTTAGCCTGAATGAGAAGGAGCCTAGAGAGAGCAAGATCGGACTGACCATGAGGCAGACGGGCCTGGGGAAGCTGGAATGGCTTGATGCTGCAGATGAGACCGAGAAGGAGAATGCGAGCGTCCAGGCAGAGGAAAAATGACCGAACAGGCATGCAGAGAATGTCGCAGAATAGTAGAGGGGCAGGTCTGTCCCATATGCAATTCAGCCTCGCTAAGCAAGGACTGGAGCGGATATGTGGTTATCATCGATCCCAAGGAATCCATCATCGCGGAGAAGCTGGAGATCAAGCTTCCCGGCAAGTACGCTTTGAAGGTGCGATAGATTGCGTACACTTCTTCTGCCGGAAGATTTGCGGCTATTGCTCAAGAGTCCTCTGGGCAAGTTATGCAAGGGCAACGGGACCGAATGCGTAGAGGCTATGAGAGATGAATTACAGGGGGCTAAAAAGGTGGCCGCGATTGGCGACATGACCGCATTTTATCTTTTGAAGTCATCAATAATGCCGGACCTGGCGGTTGTAGACAACAAGACCAAGAGGTCCCAGCTTCCAGATCACATTCTTCAAAGCCTCGAGCACAATAGCTATAAGAGGGTTGAGGTGAAGAATCCGCCCGCCACTCTGACCGAAGAACTAATAGACCAGATCAAGGATTCTCTTGCCGGAGAGGAGCGGGTGAAGATTGTGGTAGAGGGTGAGGAGGATCTAGCGACCCTTCCTGCAATTCTCTATGCCCCACCTGGCTCTGTGGTGATTTATGGGCAGCCCGATGAGGGAAGCGTACTGGTCAGGGCAACTCCTGAAATGAAGATGTATATTGATGAATTAATGAAGAAAATGATTGTGGAGGAATGAAATTGGAGATAAAGGTTATTGTTGAGAAGAACAATCCCTTGCTGAAGCGCAGGGAGATAGTCTTCAAGGTTATTCACGATGAGTCCACGCCATCCAGAAAGAGCGTGGTGGAGAGGCTGGCGGCGACCATGAACTCCAAGGTTGGCTTAGTCTATGTCGACGGCCTTAAGACCGAGTTCGGAAAGCGCGAGACCCAGGGATATGCCAAGATCTATGAGACGGCTGAGAGGGCAGAACAGGTGGAGCGAGCCCATATCATAGAGCGCAACACATTCACCAAGCCCGAGGAAGCCAAGCCGGAGGCAAGCTAAATGGCAGCAAAGAAGGGCAAGACCGGTGAGGTGAAGGGCGTATCCAAATATTACGAGCTTAGCGGAGACACCATCAAATCCAGAAAGTCGGTCTGCCCGAGATGCGGCAATGGCGTCTTCCTGGCGGACCATGGCGACAGACAGAGCTGCGGCAAATGCGGCTATACTGAGTTCAAGAAATAATTTCCGGAATCCAGGTCTCGATTCCGGACCTGATTCATTCTTTTAAAGAGACTTACGCGCTCGTTTACGGGCAATCGTGCCGGGCATCTATTTATGCCTTGAAGACAGACGATATACAGGTGTTCACTTGGATCTATTCAATACTCTTATACCTCTGTTTATCGTATTGGTGATACTATCTCAGGCGATCAAGATCGTCCGCGAATATGAGAGGGTGGTCATATTTCGTTTGGGCCGTTTCAGCGGAGTGAAGGGGCCGGGCATATTCTTCATCATCCCCATCATTGACCGGGTAATGCTCCTCGACCTGAGGGTCTTTACCATCGACGTGGCGAAGCAGGTTGTCATCACCAAGGATAACGTAAGCGTGGAGGTGGATGCAGTCATCTACTACCGGGTGGTTGACCCGGCAAAAGCGATCATTCAGGTAGAGAACTACCGGGTGGCTACCTCGCTCCTCTCTCAGACCACATTGCGCGATGTCCTGGGCCAGATCGAATTGGATGACCTGCTCAGCAAGCGTGATGAACTGAACAAGAAGCTGCAGGAGATCTTGGACAAGCATACCGATCCCTGGGGGATTAAGGTTACCGCAGTCACCTTAAGGGATGTATCTCTGCCTGAATCGATGAGAAGAGCTATAGCCAAGCAGGCGGAGTCCGAGAGAGAGAAGAGGTCACGCATCATCCTGGCAGACGGCGAGTTCCAGGCGTCCAAGACCATGACCGATGCCGCCCGGCTTTATGAAGAAGTGCCCGCTGCCCTGAAGCTCAGGGAGCTGCAGACCCTGGTGGATATCGCTCGGGAGAAGACGCTTATCGTCGTCACTCCCAGCAGTGACGCCGGAACGGGATCGGTAGCCGGCCTGACCGCCGCCCTGAACCGCGAGCTATCGGAAAGGGAAGCCGACCGGGCGGATGAGGAGAGAAGGACGGCAACGAAGGATTCCTCTCTGGATTCAATCAGACTCAGGAGATGAATGGCCACGAAAGGCAGGCAGGCCTGGGTTCTCAAGGCCTGACTTGCCGATCAGGATCAAATGAATGAGGATTGTATGAATAGCAGGGTACGGGTCATGCTATCTCGGATACTGGAAATTGCTTTGCTCTTAGCCCTCATCCTCGGCCAGGCACAGGCTGCAGGCACCGTCCTGACGGTGGATATGAAGGGGACCATAACCCCTGCTAGCGACGATATCGTCTTAGCCGCCCTGGAGAGGGCAGAGGCAGAGGATGCCCGGGCTTTAATGCTTCTCTTGGACACGCCGGGCGGGGGTCTGGCCGAGACCACTGAGATCCTGAGGCTTATAGATGAGTCGGAGATTCCGGTCATAGGCTATGTCCATCCGGAGGGAGCAGTAGCCTGGTCTGCAGGCACGATCATCCTGATCGGCTCTGATATAGCGGCCATGGCTCCCCATACCATCATCGGTTCGGCTCAGCCGGTACAGTTCTCGCCAACCGGAAGCACCGTGCCGGTAAATGATAGTAAGACCACCAATGCCATAGTGGCGATGATAGAGGAGAAGACGCGAAAGCACGACCGGAACACCACCGCTGCCAGAGAGTTTGTCCTCTCCAACCTGAACCTCAATGCCGATGAGGCAATGAAATACCGGGTGGTCGAGCACATCGCCTCCACCCCAGAGGAGCTCCTGGGCCAGATCAATGGCACCAGCATCAAAGACGTCACACTGATCACCCAGGGTGCGAAGCTCGAGGTCTTCGAGCCACCGCTGAATCTGCAGTTTTTAAAGATGCTCTCCGACCCCACTATTGCCGGGCTTTTAATGCTGATCGGCCTTTATTCCCTCATCTTCGGCTTCTCCAGCCCAGGGATGGGAGCGGAGGTCTTCGGCCTGATCGCTCTGGCCATGGGGCTTATCGGTCTCGGATTCAATGTAAACCTCGGCGCCATATTTCTCATTCTCCTGGGGCTGGGACTGATCCTGGCGGAGCTGCACAGTCATACCTTCGGTATCCTGGCGGTGGCGGGGCTTGTCTGTGTGATAGCAGGCAGCATATTGTTTGTGCCCACCAGCTTTCCGGAGTGGTACGTCCCAGGCAGCTACCAGCGGTCGATGGCCTTGGCTCTGATCCTGCCCTCGCTCATATTGGGATTGTTCATGGCCTTTGCCATTTACAAGGTGGCTCAAGCCCGTTTTGCTCCTATGGTGATCGATGTCTTCGAGGGAGAGGAGGCAGTGGCCATAGACCGGCTGGATCCCAAGGGCTATGTTCTCTTTCAGGGAGAATACTGGCTGGCAGAGGCGGAAGGGACGGTGGAGAAGGGAGAGAAGGTGATTATAATGGCCAGGGGAGGGGGCCAGCTGAAGGTTAGAGCCGGGCCGAAGTAAGCTGCTCTCTCCAGTATTCCCCCAAATGCTTTAGATACCTGGCCAGCGTAACTCGTCTCAGAATGCCCGCAGATCCTGTTGCCAAATGGGAGGAGTTCCTCCGGTCCCGATATTGGGATGATATCTTAAAGCTAGCTGACTCCTATCCGGACGAGCGCAGCCTCAAAATCCAGTTCTCAGACCTGGAAAAGTTCGATCCGGATTTCGCAGAGGAGCTTATGGAGAATCCGGATGAGACCATAGAGGCTGCCCGGACCGCCATCCTGGAGCTGGATCTGCCCATGGACGTCTATTTGGATCGAGCCCATGTGCGAATAGTCGAGCTTCCAAGGAATTTCAAGACCCGCGAGCTTCGCTCGGACCATATAGGCAAGCTCCTGGCCATAGACGGGCTGGTGAGGACCGCCACCGAGGTCAGGCCGAAGATAGTCTCCGCCGCATTCCAGTGCCAAAGATGCGGCTTTACCTTCTTTAAAGAGCAGACAGGAAACAAATTCGAGGACCAGAACCTGAAGTGCATGAACCAGGCCTGTGATCGGGGCGGCCCCTTCAAGCTCTTGCTCGCTCAGTCCAAGTTCGTCGATGCCCAGAAGATCAGAGTGCAGGAGTCGCCCGAGGACCTGCGCGGCGGCCAGCAGCCCCAAACCCTGGATGTCGAATTGGAGGACGACCTCGCAGGCCGGATCTTTCCTGGCGATAGGGTGATTGTGAATGGTGTTTTGAAGTCCTATCAGAGGACCAATCCCCAGCAGGGAAAGAGCACCTACTTCGATCTATTCCATAAGGGGGTATCGGTGGAGATGAAGGACCAGGAGTTCGAGGAGATAGATATCTCTGCTGAGGACGAGGAGGCGATCATGGAGATGTCTCGCGATCCCGAGATCTATGAGAAGATCAAGGACTCCATTGCCCCCTCCATATACGGCTATGATGATGTCAAAGAGGCTCTGGGCCTGCAGCTGGTATCGGGGTTCGAGAAGCATCTCCCGGACGGAGCGCGCATCAGAGGAGACATTCACATCCTGCTGGTGGGCGATCCAGGCATCGCAAAATCGCAGCTCTTGAGGTATATGGTCAAGCTCTCCCCCCGGGGGATTTACACCTCGGGAAAGAGCTCTACCTCTGCCGGCCTTACTGCCACTGCGGTCAAGGACGAGCTGGGTGACGGTCGCTGGACCATAGAGGCCGGGGCCCTGGTCCTGGCAGATAAGGGGATCGCCGCTATCGATGAGATGGACAAGATGAACAACGAGGACAAGAGCGCCCTGCATGAGGCCATGGAGCAGCAGACGATAAGCGTCGCCAAAGCCGGGGTGATGGCCACCCTGAAGTCCCGCTGCTCGCTTCTTGCCGCGGCCAATCCAAAGCTGGGGAGGTTCGATAAATACGAGCCCATAGCCCCTCAGATCAACCTCACCCCTGCTCTCATGTCCCGTTTCGATCTGATCTTTGTTCTCACCGATGACCCGGACACCAAGAGGGATTCTGCTATCGCCGAGCATATCCTGAAGAGCAATTACGCCGGAGAACTCTCTACCCAAAAGCCCTGGAACCCGGAGATATCCCAGGAGGACATCGATAATGCCCTCACTGTGATCGAGCCGGCGATCGATCCCGAGATGCTGAGAAAATATGTGGCCTACGCTCGCAAGAACGTTTTTCCCACCCTTACCGAGGAGGCAAAGGAGTTTTTCCTGAACTATTATGTCGGCCTCAGGACCCAGGGGCAGGACTCGAACAAGCCCGTTCCGGTCACCGCCCGGCAGCTGGAGGCGCTCATAAGATTGGGCGAGGCAAGCGCCAGGCTGCGGCTGAGCCGTGAGGTGACTGGAGTTGATGCCCAGCGTGTGGTCAAAATCCTTGAGGCCTGTCTTCGTAAGGTGGGGGTAGATCCGGAGACGGGCTTTTTGGATGCGGATATCATCGCCTCGGGCACCACCAAGAGCACCCGGGATAGAACAAAATCAGTGATGGACATCATAAAAGAGGTCAGCCGGGAGAACCAGGGCCCTGCGCCAAGAGAGGACGTTCTGAATAGAGCTGAGGAGCTGGGCATAGAAAGGTCTAAAGCGGAGGAGATCATCGACCGGATGAGAAGAGATGGAGACGTCTTCGAGCCCAGGCCAGGGATGCTGAAGCTGCCCTGAGGTTGAAGAGATGGAAATGGAAGATAGCAATATACAGTTCCGCGAGAAAGCGGTGGATGAGAGAGATGAGGAAGAGACTGCCCAGATATGCCTCAAGACCTACAGGCATGGAGCAGAGACTCTGATTGCCGTCTGTGATCGCGATATACTTGGACGTGAGTTTAGAGAGGGTAATTTGCATATCGAGGTTTGTTCCGATTTTTATGGAGATGAAAAGGCCAGCTTGTCCGAGGTTGAGGACGCCCTCCGGGGGGCGACCATGGCCAATCTCGTTGGATGCAAAGTGGTAAAGCATGCCATTCTTTTGGGCTGGGTGGATGAAGATAACGTCCTCTCCATCGATGGAGTCCTCTATGCCCAAATGGTGAGAATGTGATGCAGACCCTATGTCCCAAATGCGGCCAGCCTGCAGAAGACGGGCTCTGTCCGCAGTGTCGCATGAATTCTATAAGGCTTATCCAGTTCCCGGATGTGGTGGAGGTTGTGATCTGCTCTGTATGTGGCTCCCAGCAGATAAAGGGAAAGTGGCAGTTCCCAGACAGCCGCTCCATAGAGGATCTGGCCGCTGGAGCAGCTGCTGATTCTGTTTGGCTTCACCATGAGTTCATTCATCCGAATATCGAGGTTGACCTCCGAAAGGTGGGAGCCACTCGTTATATTGCCGGGATGAGGATCCGGGGAAGCTTCATGGAGCAGATGGTGGAGGAGACCGGCGAGGTCCCCGTGAGGATCAAGCTGGTGGCCTGCGAGCGCTGCAGCCGCATGGCAGGGAAGTACTTCCAGTCCACAGTGCAGCTGCGAGGAAATGGCAGCAGACCCATTTCCTCCCGGGAGATGGAGGAGTGCCGGAGGATGGCTCAGGATATGGCCGATGCAGGCTATCGGGGAGGCGATCAGCTATCCTTCATCCAGGATATGAAAGAGGTCAAGGGCGGACTGGACATAATTTTGGGATCGACCCAACTGGGCAGGCGCATGGCCAGGGCAGTGCAGGAGCGGTTCGGCGGCAAGCTGCTGGAAACATGCAAGCTGGTGGGGAAGAAGGAGAATCGCGATGTTTACCGCTCCACATTGCTGGTCAGGTTTCCCCGACTTAGAAGAGGAGATATCGTATCCCACCGCGGCTCGCTCTGCATGGTCACGGGATTTGATGGCAAGAACACTCTGTCGACCTCCCTGAACGAAGGTCACCGGTCCTGCATGTCCGAGGAGGTCTCTGGCGAGGTACGTGTGCTGGGGAACAGGGCAGATGCCATGAAGGCAGTAGTCATCTCCAAAGATGATGATGTCCTGGAGATCATGGACCCGGAGACATTCCGCTCTGCCCTCGCGTCTCGTCCCCGAGGCCTGGAGGTGGAGCCTGGAGAAGAGGTGGAGGTAGTACGAACAGCGGACGGATTTATAGTATTGTAGGAGCTTTTATATATCTTGAGTCGATCTGCCCCTCTCCTCTTCACTTCCTCTCTACCACAAAGTTCTTAAACTAGATTCGTGCAATTTTACTTGGTAGAAGTACACATTTGAGCTTCAAATCTCATAATAATTAAGCCTCCAGTAAACTTGAGGCGATGAAATGCCAGCAAAGCGAGGAAGAAAATGCTCATGTGTGGGCATTTCTATCAGATGTTCCATGATGATGACAATTGGACGCTGAAGTAGTTGGATAAATTCACATTCACCATCATTCAATGCTCATTGCCTGCCTGAGATTAGGCATGGCCGGAACGGCGACATTTGGTCGCGAAAAATGGCCCCCTTTGGTTATTGGTAGCTTTGGCTGTAAGATGTTGGTGTGACTTTTATTTAACTATTAAAAATTAAAAGGGGTCATATAATCATGCAGAATGTTGATACCACTAAATATGTCATTTATGCGGATATAACTGCAGAGGGGATAGTGGAGCGGCCAGATGTGGTCGGCGCCATCTTTGGTCAGACGGAAGGTCTCCTCGGAAGCGACCTTGACCTGCGAGACCTTCAAAAGACAGGAAGGTTGGGCAGAATCGATGTGCAAATCACATCCAGCGGGGGAAAGTCGAGCGGCACCATTTCAATTCCCTCAAGCTTCGATAAGGTCGAGACTGCCATACTTGCTGCCGCTCTGGAGACCATTGACCGGGTTGGGCCTTGCATTGCCAGAATCGCCATCAATCGCATCGAGGACGTTCGCGCCTCCAAGAGGAGATACGTAATAGAGAGGGCCAAGCGGATCCTGGTGGAGATGTTCGATGAGAACATCCTGGAGACGGAGGAGATCACAGAGGAGATAAAGCAGTCCGTCCGGGTGGAGGAGATAATCCATTTGGGCAAGGACAACCTCCCCGCCGGACCCAATGTCCTCGACTCGGACGCAATTTTAGTGGTTGAGGGCAGGGCGGATGTGCTCAATCTGCTCAAGTACGGCATCAAGAACGCCGTAGCTGTGGGCGGAACCAATGTTCCTCCCACCATTGCCGACCTCTGCGCTAAGAAGGTGGTGACCGCATTCACCGATGGCGACCGGGGCGGCGAGCTGATAGTAAAAGAGCTTCTCCAGGTAGCAGATATCGATTATGTGGCCAGGGCACCGGACGGGAAGAGCGTCGAGGATATGACCCAGAAGGAGATCGTCCGCGCTCTGCGCCAGAAGATCCCTGTAGAGCAGGTGCTCGATCAGTACAAGATCAAGAACCAGCCCCGGAAGAGAAGGGAGATCACCACTAAGAGGAAGAGCCTAATCCGGGAGAGGCCGCTATGCGTGAGAAATGCCGCGGAGAGGGCAGAGGCCATACCCCCCCGCAGAATCGTCCCCAGGGAGGTAGTGCCCAAATCGGCTCCCGTGGTGGAGGAGATAGTGGTCGCCGCCCCGCAGGAGCCTGCTCCCAAGCCCGAGCCAGAACGGGAATGGTTCCGGCAGCATATGGATGAGCTGGACGGGACCCTTTGCGCGAGGCTCATGGACAAGAACCATAACGTCCTCCGGGAGGTGGCAGTGAGGGACCTGGCCAGAGAGCTGAAGGACTCCAATGGAGATGTCAACGGTGTGATATTCGATGGCGTAGTAACCCAACGCGTCCTGGATATCGCTGCCGATAAGGGCCTGGAGTATCTGATCGGCGCCAAGATGGGCAATATAGTGAAAAGCCCCTCATGCGTAAAAGTGGTCACTAAAGAGGCATAGCATTTCGCCTCTTTTTATTTTTCAAGAACTTTTTTTATCAGTAACGAGGCGGGTTTTCATGGAATTCAAGCAGTGCATTGTTATCAGAGAGGATCTGAAGCTATCGGCGGGAAAGCTGGCGGTGCAGGTGGCTCATGCAGCAGTGATGGCGGTGGAGAGGGCGGAGAAGATGGACCGGTCAGTTGTCTCCGAATGGAAAGCAGAGGGCCAGAAGAAGGTGGTCTTGCGGGTTTCGGGCGTCTCTGACCTCTTCCGCCTGCGTGAGGATGCAGAGAGGGCGGGAATACCCTCGGCCATTGTAGCTGATGCTGGCCTGACTGAGATCCCTCCCGGCACCATAACCGCCCTGGGCCTGGGCCCAGCTCACGGGAAAATGATGGATAAGGTTACTGGCAAGCTCAGGCTGGTCTGAGGGACGATGAAACTGGCAAGCGAGCAGGACAGATTTCTGGGCATGGACTACTACATCACCGACAGTCCTGGCTGTGGAGGTATAATCAGAAGAAATCCCGAGGACTTTTTGGTGGTGGAGGTCTTCGAGGACCTCCGCTATGAAGGGGGAAGGTACCTGGTCATAGAGGTGGAGAAGACTGACTGGGATACCCATCACCTCATCCGGGAGATGTCCAGGCATTTGCGTATCAGCCAGAAGAGGTTCGGCTGGGCAGGGACAAAGGACAAGAGGGCAGTAACCAGGCAGAGGATCAGCATCATGAATCTGGATGAATCGGAGCTCGATAGGATCCGCCTCCCCGACATCAAGATAAATGTGCTGGGCAGGACGAACAGGGCAGTAGGTCTGGGCGACCTTTTGGGCAACCGCTTCTCCATCACCATTCGAGAGCTCTCCTGCCCCGATCCGGCCCGTAGCCTCGCCTCCGTCAGCGAGGAGATCAAGAGGCACAAGGGGGTTGCAAACTACTTCGGTGTGCAGAGGTTTGGAGACATAAGGCCGATAACCCATCTGGTGGGCGAAGCCCTGGCCAGGGGAAAGGCCGAAGAGGCTGCCCGCATATTTCTTGCCCTGCCCTATGCTGGAGAGCAGGAGAGGACGAGAGAGGCGAGAGAGAGGCTGTGGGAAAGCGGGGATATCCAGGCCGCCCGCAATGATTTTCCAGGCTATTTGCACCATGAACTGGCCATGCTCAACTATCTGGCCGAGCATCCTGGTGACTATGCCCATTCCTTTGATGTTCTTTCCGTCAATTTGAAGCGGCTCTTTGTGCATGCCTATCAGTCATACCTCTTCAACCGCATACTCAGCCTCCGACTGGCAAAGTCGATGCCTCTGGACGAGGCTCTTGTTGGGGATGTGGTCTGCTTCTCCAAAGGGGGCATGCCAGATATGGACAAAAACCAGGAGGTGACTGAGGATAACCTGGAGGCGGTAGCTCGTCTGGTGAATAGGGGCCGGGCATTTGTCACCCTGCCCCTGATCGGATTTGAGAGCCGTCTGGCAGAGGGCAGACAGGGAGAGATCGAAAGACAGGTCCTGCAGGAGGAGGACATTTTGCCGGAGGGCTTCAAGGTTGTGGAGAATCCAGACCTGGGCTCGCGGGGCACGAGAAGAACAGCTCTCTGCCCGGTCGATCCAAAGATCAGGGTGGAGAGGGATTCAGCCCAGCTGGAATTCATCCTGCCCAAAGGGAGCTATGCCACTGTGGTGCTGAGAGAGTATATGAAAGATGCTAGTTGATGATTAAGCGTGACAAGTTGTTGTCTGAAATCAATAAATGCAAAAGACGTCTTATGAATTAGAGCCTGTAACATAAAGCCAGCTTTGTATTGATCTCATGCCTTAGTGTGCCATCAGCCTCTCCAAAAAGCCCCTCAATGAACCATTTCTTCAAAGTTGCAAGCACACTCAGCTTTATAACGGAATCGCGCTTTAGTCCAGTTGCTTCAAAAAAGGAGTCACTTCTCAAGACCAAAACATCTGTTTTCGTGGGTACGATTGGAACTCTGGAAGATATGTAGGCCAAAACTACCTCATCCTTCTCTTCATGAAGCACCAGAGCTGGCCTGGGCTTGGCATTAGTCATATCAGTGTATGGGAACCGCACGAAAACAATATCGCCCTTCATTTGTATCTTATTTTTACATCTTCGATTGAATAGGTATCAGGTTCATCCTCAATGAGCTTGGCTATTGTGGATGCGGAGAGCTTGGTGAAGGCTTCTCTGATATTCTCCTCCGGTTCTTCTGCACCTTCATCGGCGATGAAAACTTTGCCCCGGGAGTATTTCCTAGGATCTATGCCCTCACACATGAGCTAACCCATGCGAGTCTTTTAATAAATACCTTTTCTGCCAGATAAGCCAGAAGACATAGACATCTTGTACATCCCATCAATTTTAAGACCGATAGAATCGTATAATCTGCTCTCGGACCTGTCGTTTTCTGCTCCACTCATAGCCAGGCTGGGCGGGGATGATGCATTGCGGGAGACAATAGAGGCCATAAAAGACGTGGGGCGATGGTGGCCTCAATGGATGATATCGCCATATTTATTGGCCGAGAGAATATCATTCTTTTTTTTAAGGTGCCACACCAGTCAGCCCGCTGGAATTTAGCAATCGTTTTGGCGCACTGAAGGCCATAGTCATGCGGCATATCCACGGGTATAAGCTATGTTACCGCTGATCTCATCTGCTATTAAGCATTTATCAAGCGCCTTTTTTCTGAAGTCCCGCGAGTCGGCCCTTCGGGCCTCCCGCGGTTGTGCTCTTAGCGCACTCCAGGCAGTGCGGGCCCCTCTAACCTCGCGTCCGCGGGGGACAATCTATGCTGCTATGCCCTTTATCCTTGAGCGAATTCGAGACGCATCAAGACATAAAGATGCAAAAACTGACCGCCGACATCAGGATTATCCTGAGGAGCAAGTGCGTCAATCCTGCTCAATCTTAAGCTGCCTAGGTATCCGAGCCTGCCCGGCGTTGAGGGCGCCAACCGTGGGAGGGCCAGCAGGCTAGACTCGCGGGCGCTCAGTAAGAATGTGCAAAAACGGATGTTAACTGGTCAAAACCTTTTGTGACAATCTAAAAACCAAAAGAGCAAATGCTTCAACTTCATTGTGCATCAGAGGATTTATGAGAGGAGATCATCAATACAGCTTTCGAGGTTCAAGGCGTGCAACTAGAATTAGAAGATCCTTATGTGGTGGTCTACAAGCAGATCCATGCCGTAGTCGATGATGATGCTAAAAGGGTGGAGCTTTTGGAGAGGTCCTCATGCTATGGCGGATCGGCCTGGGCCAGATATCATTACTCCCGCGGTCCCCTGGTCATAAGCTCATGCAACCAGGGCGAGTGGTTCCGCTATATGCTCAACCCCGGAAACGTTGACCTGGACCTTGTCTCATCCAAGCGGTCCGCAGGTATCGAATCGGTTAAAGTGTCCGGCTCAGAGGTGGAGGTCACTTACGCCGGTTTGGGCGGCGGCGGTGTGGGGGCCACCCTATCCCGTGCCCGGGCTGAGGATGTGCTGAGATATGATGCTACTGAATGCGGCGGGGGTAGGGTAGCCCGGGGGGCCATAGTCCTGCCCAGAAGGGAGAGGATGATCATCGGGGTTGATGACACCGACTCCAAGACCGTGGGAGCCACCTGGTCTTTGATTCATAACATCGCCCAGAAGGTCGACCGGCCTGAGGCCCGCTATATCTCCCACTCCCTGGTGCAGCTATTTCCCGTGCCCACCAAGACCCAGAACTGCGTCTCCACGGTGGTGGAGTTCGCCTGCTTGCCGGGAAGAGGAGAGGGCATGCTGGGTGATTTCCGGGCATTGTTGCAGAAATACACCGTATCCGAGCAGACGGGGATGGCAGTGTTCAGGGATTTCGATCCCTCAGAGCTGCTGGCTTTCGGTCTGAGATGCAAAAAGGAGAGGGTGAGTTATGAGGATGCGGTCAAGGTCGCACAGGAGGCGGGAGTGCAGATCATCATGAAAGGTCAGGGCCTGATCGGTGCTATTGCTGCTCTGCCCTTCAATGCCCAGCCGGACGAGTCCATAATCCCCGGAACGGCATGAAGGGGCTGGACGATCTGAAGGGCCTAAACGGCCTCAAGGCCGTCATGCAAGCAGCAGATGATGCAGGAGCTGCATCTCGAACCTATGTGCCAGGCTACCCCATAACCGACCTGGCCGCCAGCCTGAATGCGGAGATCTCCATTAATGAGAAGGTGGCTCTTGAGATCGCCCTGGGGGCTTCAGCCACTGGATTGCGGTCTATGGTGGTGGTCAAGCAGGTGGGGATGAACGCCCTGGCCGACCCCCTGGTGATATCTGCTACCCATAACATCGGCTCAGGACTGGTGTTGATCGCTGGGGACGACCTCGGTCCCCGTGGCTCCCAGGTGGAGATGGACAGCCGGTTTTACGGGCCGCTGGCAAAGCTCCCCCTGCTCGATCCGCGAGATCCCGAGAATCTGTACGCCTCGATCCTGGAGGCCTATTCCCTTTCAGAAGGGCTCAGAGTGCCGGTCATCGTCCGCGTCACCGCCCCTCTCCTGGCAGAAGAGTGTCCCCAGATCTCCTCCCGGCCCACTTTCGGGACGGGGCAGCGATTTAGAAGGCTGGACATGGATCTTACCATGCGTGGCTTGAATCAGAGGCATCATGAAAAAACCATGGCCCGAGCGGCGGAAGCTGCTTTTTCCTCTCCTCTGAACCGGATGAAAAAATGCGCGGGCGGTGTGGGGATCATCGCAAGCGGACGGCCTGCTGTTCTGGCGGAAGGGCTGGAGGTTTCCGGTCTTTATTTGACCTATGTCAACCCACTGCCCTGGGGGCTCATTCGCCAGTTTCTGGATGATCACCAGACCATCCTGGTGGCTGAGGAGCCCGAGCCATTCATCGAATCCATGCTAGGCGGATTGGAGAAGGTGAAAGGAAAGTTAACCGGCCACCTGCCCACTGGAGAGCTGAAACGAGAAGATCTCATTCAGGCAGTGGAGGCTCTAAAGGATGATGCGGACATGCCAGGTGGACCGGTAAATGAGTACGAGACCGTGGCCGGGGGGAGAGGGGGAGTCTGCGAGGACTGCCCCTTCGCCTCCCTCTTTTATGCCCTGCGGGATCTGCATGTGCCTGTGGCAGGCGATGCCGGCTGCTCCATTCGCGCCAGCAGGCTTCCCTATCAGTCGGTGGATGTGGTATACGGCCTGGGCTCCTCGATTGGAGTGGCCTCTGGCTTCAAGGCCAAGGGGATCGCCCTGGTGGGTGATTACGCCCTGGCCCATTCCGGGCTGCAGGGCCTGATCAATGCCCTCTGGCAGAAGCGGGATCTATTGGCGGTCGTCTTAAAGAACGATGTGGCGGCCATGACCGGAGGCCAGGAGGTGCCGGATCTCACTGCCCTTTTAGAGGGATTGCTGCCCACGCGAGGCTTCGATCTTCCTGCAACGGTCCAGGAGGCGGAACAGATCCTCCAGGAGGAGCTGGCCAGAAATGGGCCCTCAGCCATCGTGGCGCGGGGGATCTGCCCCAGATACGCCTCTGATTTGTCCAATCATCAGCCGATCAGCCCGGACATCCGCAGATCTCTGAGCTTGGAGGGGTCTTCATATTGCCCAGATCATTGAATCCATAGGGCGAGATCTTGCTGCAGTAGCCCACCCACCAGTCAAAGACCCGGATCCGGACAGGCTGGTTCATGAAGTTCCCCACAAACCAGAAGTAATGCGGCAATCCCTCCGGGTTGATGCCCTCTCCATTCCCGGTGGTATCCACGATATGATATCCCTCCTCTCCGGGAAGCTTCACCAGGTTGTAAGCATGGCCGGGATGGTCTCCCAGCAAGGGCAGATCATATCCCAGGCTTGCGGCAACCATGGCCTCGCTCTTGTTGTAGCCCGCTTTGCGCAGGGCAGTGGTCAGAGCAGCAGCATAATCCACGCACACCCCCGTCTGCAGGATATTGACTGTAGCATGGGCGGGAAAGAGCCCCAGCACAGCACTGTTCTCGCTCATATTCGTGTCCGAGCGCCAGGCGGAAACTCCCCACTCCTCCTGCCGACAGGAGAGGTTAGCTACATTCTGGTTGAACCCCTCCCGGAAGGATACTGTCCCGGCGAGGCTCGGCCAGGAGGTGCGGGTGCATTCCGGATAGCCGGAGCAGCAGGCCTTGAAAAGTGCATAACCCTGCATATAAACCGCGTCCGGCCCGAAAGCGCGAATGATGTAAAGCCCCCTGCATCTCTTATTGTCGCCATCGGCATGGGCGCGCGCCCAGGCGCAGGCCGGGCTGGAGGCGGTACCGTTGCAGCAGCGCACAGCGTCCAGCACGATGTAGTCTAGGCCGGGATGGCAGACCTCGATCTGCTGGCAGGATTCTGTGTCATTGGGCCAGGTGCCTTGGCAGGGAGTGTCCACCGGATAATATCTGGGCAGGGGAGACACATCGCTGCAGGCCGATGGTGGGGCCACTCCCAGCTCTATGGAATCCCGGCTGGCGCAGCCGGATCCGTCGGTGACGGTGAGAGTGACGGAATGCCATCCGGCTGTCATGCCCCTGCGGGAAAAGGACTGATTGCTGTCCAGGATGCCATCCCGGTCAGACCACCAGAGATACTGGCATGGCTCATTCTCGCAGTCCCGAGCTTGAAAGAGTATGCTCTCCCCCTGAGGAAATGTCCGCACATCCTCCGGCGCGATGATCTCCTCTCGAAGGTCTCCGGAGGATCCTGGATCCAGGGGCGCAGTGGTGCCGGACGCAGAGCGATTTGAACAGTTGCAGCCGTATTCATTTGAAATTCTCCCACCAGCATCATGAGGAACCTGCATGAGCAGAGCGATGGCCCCGAATGCGACCAGGGAAAAGAAGAGGGCATAGAGAAGCCGGCTGCCAAACCTTGCTCCCCGGCCACGGCCAGTGGGAAGGAGAGCCCGATAGCCATTCAGCAGAACGATCAGTCCGGCAAGGACGAAGAGCACCCCGGGGATGGCCCAGGCCTTCCAGCCATAAGGGAGGGTGGTTATGGCCAGCTGGGCGACCAGAAAGCCGACCAGGCCGGAAAAGAGGAGCAAGGGAACGCTGCTCATTCTTCGGGACGAATGATAGACCGCAGCAGCGATAGCAATCAAGAAGATGCCGCCTAGCCACTCCCGAAAGTATGCAAAGAGGATAAGGGATGGTAGACCGACCAAAGCTATTGAGATCTGGAGCCATCTTGCCCCCTTCTTCTGATCCAGATAGATGGCCATTCCAACCATTCCTGCAATAGCGAGATGAATGAACAGAATTCCGCCCGCTCCGGGGGAGATGAGATACCCATACTCTGCCTGGCGGCCAAAGGAGGCAAGGGAGGTCAAGAGAGCCACCAGACCTATGGCCAGAGAAAAAATGCTGGCCAGAACTCCAGGAATGGCCAGTAGAGGGCTGCGGACCTGGGACGTGGAATGCATCAGCAGTCTGGTAATGCAGTCAGGAACTTAAGATTATTGCCACCTGGGATGGGGTAATGGCTTTTCAGCCTTTCAGTGCTTCAGGACGCCGCTGACCCAGATCCCTTTCCGTCTCTTTCTTCTTCTTCTTCGACTGCCGCGGGGGACGGGTGATGAAGTAGGTATAACCCTTGAGGGTGCGGTTCAGCTCTGCTTCGATCTGCTCCAGCTCTCGCTTGCGGATGCTCTCTTTTCTGGTCACGCAGCGGTCCATGATCTCCCAGATGTAGTCCTTGGTCTCGTAGTTGAAGAAATCCAGCAATTTTTTGCAGGTGTCGCCCTCCACCTTCTGGCAGATATACCACTCGCCATCCTCTGCCATGACATGCACCTCATGAGCGCAGCCCAGAAGGTTATGAAAATCTCCCAGGGTATCCTGATATGCTCCCAGGAGGAAGATGCCCAGATAATAGTCCTGGTTCTCCAGCAGGGGATGCATCTCCAGGTACTCCAGGCCCTCGCTGTCTCCAGCATACCTCTTGATCTCCCCGTCTGAATCGCAGGTGATATCCACGATCCTGCCCCGTTCGCTGGGCATCTCATCCAGGCGGTGCAGAGGAATGGTGGGGAATATCTGTTCCACCCCCCACATGTCTGGAACGGACTGGAAGAGAGAGAAGTTGCCGATATACTTCTGGCTGACCAGCTTTTTCAGCTCTAAAAACTCATCGGACTCGTCCCCTGCCTCCTTGGCCAGGAATGCCGCCTTTTTGCAGACCATCCAGAATAGGGTCTCGCCCTTGGCCCTCTCCTCAAGGCCGATGTTCCCCAGATTGAAGGAGTCGTAAAGCTCGTCTCTATACTGCAGAGCATCATGGTAGTGCTCCTTGTAGTTATCGATGTTGATCTCTTTGAAGGCGCTGCAGAGGTCATCGATCTGCATGGGTGCCTCATCATCCGGGGGCCGGAGAGGGGAGCTTTTGGCGTTCTTTCTGCCGATTATCTTGAAGATGAGCATGCTGTGGTAGGCGGCGATGGCCCTTCCACTCTCGGAGACTATGGTGGGACAGGGAACCTCCTCATCATCACAGATCTTCTGCACCGTATAGACGATGTCGTTCGCGTACTCCTGCAGAGAATAGTTGGCGCTGGAAGGGGTAGCGGTGTTCGAGCCGTTGTAGTCCACAGAGAGGCCGCCGCCCACATTCAGATACTCGATATCGGCCATCTTTCGCGCTTTGGCATAAACCCTCGCCGCCTCGTTCATTGCGTTCTTGACCGTCCGGATGTCGGTGATCTGCGAGCCGATATGGAAGTGGAGCATCTTCAGGCTGCTAGTAAGCCCTCTCTCCTCGAGGATTCTCATCAATTCCAGGGCCTCGCTGGTAGAGAGGCCGAACTTGGCAGACTCCCCACCCGACTCCACCCACCGGCCGGAGCCGCGGGCAAAGAGCTTCACCCTCATCCCGACTCTTGGCACCACGCCCATGGCATCGGCGTACTTCAGGATGTCGTAGATCTCCTCGAAAAGGTCTACCACTATGATTATATTGTTCAGATTGTGAATGCTCAGGGCGAGGCGGAGATAATCCTCATCCTTGTAGCCATTGCAGATCAGGGGAGCATATCTTGGCAGGCCCAAAGAGAGAGCGGCCAGTAGCTCTGCCTTGGTTCCCACCTCCATACCGATCTTATGCTTGGCTCCGTACTTGATGATATACTCGATGACCTCTTTTCTCTGGTTGACCTTCATGGGAAAGATGGGCTGATAAGTGCCGGAATAATTGAACTCCTCTATAGCTCCCATAAATGCGCCTGTGATCTCATCTATCCGGTCCTCCAGCATCTGGGGAAAGCGGAGGAGGACGGGGAACTCCAGATCCCTGGATTTCTCTATCTCCTCAATGAGATCCATGATATCCACGGATTGATACAAATTCTTATTGGGAAGAACGACGACATTTCCCTTCTCGTTAACAGAAAAATAGCCGTTGCCCCATTTTTCTATTCCGTAGAGCTCAATAGAATCCTCAGCTTTCCACATAGATCTCCGCCTTCTTCATCTGCTGCCTGCCCCCAGATCCCTGTATGCCTTCATCTGTTGCCATCCCCTGCTTGCCAGTTAAAAATCACAATCATCTAGCATTTAGACTCTGCATTCTCGTGATGCGGAGCCCGCTCTCTTCGAACCTTGCTTAAGAGATCCTATAGGTATATAAAACTTCACGACTGGATAATCTTTAAGAGTCTCCAGTCCGACTTATAACCAGAGGCTGAAGAGGGATAGAATGGAACATAGTCACGGTCATGACTTGATATGCAATAAAGAGAGGACGACGATCCCCATGAAGGACCGGGGCGTCGCTGAGCTGGTTGGAGATATGGGCAGGATGGGCTTTCAGGGTGGCCAGCTTGGCACATCTCTGCGCGTCTGGGAGAGGATGATGGACGAGGATGTAACCATCTTCCTGGGACTGGCGGGAGCTATGGTCCCAGCGGGGCTCGGGGAGTTCATTGCATATCTATTGAGGGAGAGGAAGGTTGACTGTCTGGTAAGCACTGGGGCCAATCTATTCCACGATCTGTGCGAGGGATTGGGGATAATTCACTTTCGGGGGAGCTCGTGTGCTGACGACGCCTACCTGAACGAATGCAAGATCGACCGGATATACGATGTATTCGTCTCGGAGATCGAGTTGCATAAGGCAGACAACTACATATCAGATTTCGTTAAGGGCCTGGACCAGGACCGCCGCTACTCCTCCCGCGAGCTGATGGAGATGGTGGGCAAGGGGCTGCCCGATACCACCATCCTTGGTGCTGCCCATAAAGCTGGTGTCCCCATATTCGTTCCTGCTCTGGGAGATAGCTCCTGGGGCATTGGGATGGTTATTGCCCTGCGCGAAGGCTGCAGGGTTTTGGTCGATCAGATCAAGGATGTGGATGAGATCACAAGGATAGTGGAGGGGTCCGCCCAGACTGGTGTGATATATATCGGTGGCGGGGTCCCCAAGAACTTCATCCAGCAGACCGAGGTCATAGCGGAGCTCATAGGCAACTACTCCGGAGGGCATAGCTATGCCATTCAATATACCGCTGACTCTCCTCATTGGGGGGGCCTATCAGGCTGCACATTTGAGGAGGCGGTCTCCTGGGGCAAGGTGAAAAAGGAGGCAAGCAAGGTGCAGGTCTTCTCCGATGCCACCATCACTGTGCCCCTGGTGGTGCAGGCATTGCAGGCATCGGGCCATAGGAGAAAGAGCTATCCGGTTTACAACTGGCGCGAGGGAGATCTCGAGCTGAACTACAGGTAAAAAAAGATTTTCAGAGGCCTGTGGCAGAAGCAAGCTGCAGGCTCTGATTTTTATCATTGTTGCCCTCGACCAGTACCACCAGATCTAAATTGTTCCAGAGATAAATATATTTGTAGCTGTTGCTATTTTGGATGTGTCTTATCTCCAGAGCATCGTGGTCGTTGATTGTGGCATTTCCGAATATCTTAAGGCCTCTGGCGATCTGATCGACGTAATCCTCCTGGGACCTGAAGTTATTGATGGCTGCTAGTGCCTGTTCCTGATCAGGCAATCGGATATATGTGACCTTGGCATCATAGGGCTGGCCGCCTTCCTTGGCCTCCCATTGATATATTCCTACAGAGATATTGATCGGCTTGATCTCCTTTTCTCCATAGAACTCGGTTATATAATCGGTCATATTCACATTGGAGTCCATCTCAGGGAGGGTAGCCAACAGCTTGAATCCATCCGGCAGCATCGTTTTTGGAATATCCGGATTGCCTCCAAGGGAACCAGTGCTATCCTCTGCCAGGCAGCCCATTATCGATGCTAAAAGCAGGGATATGGACAGCACACAAATGGTCTCAATTGGTCTCATAGCTTTTCTCATCCATTTTCAAGTCCATAAGCTTTATGAGCCGAATTGGGATCTTCACCCAATTATGGTAGCCGATTGGGACATTATATTCACTTCGGAGATCCTTCCCTCAACTTCCATGGAATCGCCGAATATGCCTTCCAGGATCACCTTGCCGTCATGGACCATCAGTCTGACCACGCTCTCCATGACCTTTTCCCGGACTCCACCTTTCAGGGTATAAACTGTCAGTTCGCACATATATCCTCAAAAAATATAAAACGGACCCGGCGGGATTCGAACCCGCGACCCCCGGGTTAGAAGCCCGGTGCTATATCCTGGCTAAGCCACGGGTCCGCGAGTTTGTTTAGCCGCCCTTGGGCGGCATCTGACCTAATGACTGCTTAAGCTGTTCCTGAAGCTGTGTAAAGCGCCCTTGAATGCGCTCTTCCTGCTTTGCCATCGTCTTAAGCCTGATATCCATCATGTCCTTTCTCTCTTTCAATTCCTCAGTCAGCTTCAATTTGTCCGCTCTGAATAGAAGTTCGCCGACGCTCTTGTATATAACAGCGTCGTCTGCGCTCTTCTCCAGCTCTTTTAGCGCTGCTTCGGTCTCTCTGATCAGACCCTCTATCTGGGTCTTCTGAGTCATAACAGCCTGAGCCTGCTGCTGAAGCTGCTGAAGCTGAGCCAACTGGTTTTGTATCTGCGGAGGCAATTCGCCACTCATAAACTCACCATCTCAATTGCGATCTTGACCAACCTTATCCAGGTATTTAAGGCTGCCCGAAGAGAGACCACATCCTCGCCCAGGATCTTCAATCGAACAAAGCCAGGTCCTTCGACCAACTCGACATTCGACCGGTGAATCTCATCGTTCAACTCCGGTGCCAGCGCCTCATAGATCTCCCGGTAATGAGGCGTCTCTATGACCAGCTCTGTCCAGCCCTTCATAGCCTCAGACTGAACCTGGTCGCGCCTACATCCATGAAATCTATCCTGCCAGATGCCACGGAAATCGTTCTCGCCTCTGGATCGGGCAGATCCGACCATCTCAGCTCAAAGAACTGAGCAATCGCTTTTGATTCAGTCGCCCGTCCCGTAACCACAGGCACATCCTTCTTTAGCCGTCCCGCCCAGCGGCTCGCCCAGCAGCCGAAAGGCAAGCAATTCTTCTCCTAGACAGCTTTCATCTTCTTGACCGTGGTGGGCCGCTCCTTCATCAGGATCCTATGGCCGCAGTAAGGACAGCGTATGCCGCTGTACTCGTAATCAATCTCCACGATCTTCTTGCATCTGGTACACTTGTAGGCCATCCTTTAATCCGCCTCAAGGCTCTTCTTGAGAGACCGCAAGACAGAGCGGCCTAAAGAGGTCTCGGGCAAAAAGGACCCGCCTGCGAAGGTATATCCACATTTTCTGCAGCTCCATATAGCTGTGCTCGTCCTTTTTACCTTATTCCGTCCACACTGGGGGCAATCATAAGAGGCCTTGCTCTTCTCCTCCAGATCGGCCACGAGCTTCCTCGACTTGCGGCCGTATCTCGCGCCAAACCTGGCTGCCGATCTGCTCTTCTTTCCCTTTGTAGTCTGCTTTGCCATGATCTTTACTTCCGTTTAAGCTTCCAGAAACTTTTCCCGGATTTCTTTCGCCTTCTCACATGCTATATCAATGATGCGGTAGACCTGCTCTGGATTCAGCATTCCTGTGCCGCTCTTCTGCATTCCGCAGATATCTCCGTTTGTAGTGGTGATGACTGTGAGCTTGGTGTTGGCTATCGCCTCCTCTTCCACTCCGGGATCGAACATCAGCACATCGGAAAATTCAATCGCGGTCGTGGCTATGGGAATGTCCCTTATGGGCAGGATATAATCCTCGCCCAGGCCAAACCTGGATGCAGGTACCTTGGTGCATAAAAGGGCAGCTATTGCCCCCAGCGAGGCTGCATCGAGAATGTTTCCGCAGTCATCCAGAATATGCACATCGATGAACACTATCCAGACCTTCTTTCCCGGCTCGATGCATAGAGCTTCAAGGTCCAACGCCTTCGATTCGCGCACCCCCCGATCCACCAACCGGGCCAGCTCGATTCCCACCTCATTGGGCGGCCCAGGCTCGAAGGAGGGCGAGGCCAGGGGCACAAGCTCTGCATTGGTGATTATGACTCCCCGGTTGGGAGAATCCTGGAAGGGCTCTCCGGGCTGCATCTTCACTCCTACCAGGACCTGGCTGGATCCCAGCTTCACCAGAGCGCTTCCCTCAGCCTTGCGAATGACATCCCTCTCAATGGAGATCTCCCGGTATTGATCGAATTTCCTGCCATCGATCCTCTCCCCTTTGATAAGGAGATTGTATATGAAATCCTTCTTGATCTCTGAGATGACGCTACTCACAGAGATGCACCTCCTCTCGAGCTGAGTCTGCGGATATTTGGCTATACTTTGCCACTAAAGCCCTCCGTTGCAGCTCATAGATGTCCTTTGCCCCTTTCATGGCCATCATTACCGCTCGTCCAAACTCGTCCGGCGTCAGGTTGCCATCCATCTGCATCAGGGTGATATCGCCATTGGGGGTCATGGCGATGGGCAGATCGGCCTGTCCGAAGTTGTCCTCCTCTTTCATTGGGTCCAGGACAATGGTATCTCCTACCTTTCCTGCCGCACAGGAGGATATCATGCTCTTCATGGGAATTCCAGCATCCGCAAGAGCTACAGCCGCAGCATTTATGCCCGCAGTCCTCGTTCCTGCATCCGCCTGAAGAACCTCCACAAAGACGTCGATCACCGAACGGGGGAAAAATGAGGTCAGGATCACCGGCTCCAGCGCCTCCCGGCTCACCTTGGAGAGCTCATAAGACCGTCGATCCGGCCCGGGACGCTTTCTCTCCTCCACGGAGAAGGATGCCATGTTGTATCTATAGCGCACGATGGCTCTCGTTACCTCCTGCAGATGTCTGGGGTGGACCTCTCTGGGTCCATATACTGCAGCTATTACCTTATTTCCTCCCATCTCGATGTAACACGAGCCATCAGCTCTGGCCAGGATCCCCACCTCTATCTTCACCGGCCTGAGCTCGTCGGCTCGCCGGCCGTCCAGGCGGAGTCCGTCTTTAAAAAATGATATATCATTCTCATCCATAGCGATCAACTTCTGGCCTCTTTCTCTGCCTTAAGGAAGCTCACAATCCTGTCCGTCAAGCCATTTGTATGGGCTTCTCTCTCTATCAGGGCAATCGTCTTGAGTGCCAGATCCGTATCGTCTGTACAGCCGTTGATCCAGATTCTGCCGTTCTGGCCAACAAATATGCTGCAGTTTACCTCTTTTTTCAGCATGCTGATCATGGAGCCGCCCTTGCCTATCAACCTCGGAACCCGGGTATGGCTGATCTCTATGACCTGTCCTGTCCTGATCGGGCCCAGCTTTCGGTCGTTTAAGGTTAGCTCCACCTTCATCGTGGGGTCCACATCCTTCACCCGGGTCATAATCGAGCTGCCGATGCGCAGATATTTGGACATCTCATCCGAATCGATCCTCTTGGGAAACTCCGAGATGTGCAAAAGCCCGTCATATGGCGAATTGATGTCCACGATCCAGTTGGAGAAGGTTATGTCCTTCACCACTCCTATGACATTATCCCCCGGCGCAGGCATATACTTTCCAGCCAGAGGTATGACATTTATCTTATCCCTGTAGTTCGCAAGTCCGTAAAGCAAGGAGTAGACGCTTCCATCTTTGATGTAAGTCCCCTCGCCCGATCTCTTGGCATCCTCAGAGAGAAGATCACCTGGTACTACCACCTTGCGATCCATGCGCTTCCTACTCCATTCTTAATGCTTAAGAAGCTTCGTCTCGGCCTCGCCTTTGGTTAGCCGGTTGACCAGGTCGTAAAACTCCGTCTGCATGCCCGCGGGTATCTGAACCACGCCGATCCAGGCGCCGTTGTTCTGCCAGGATTCCCGAGTTAGTCTGCCAAAGGCGGAGATCTCTCCGTAGGCCTTGGGAGCATATTCAGGCGGAACCTTGACCGCCACCTCCACCTCCTCGAATCTTATGGGAATGAGAGGGCGAATGGCCTTCATCACTATCTTGACCAGCTCGTCAGTGGATTTGGTGGGATCGATGTTGACGCGGGCCTCGGTCATGGCCTGATCGATCCGGCCTGGTGGATGAGGGGTTTTTGTCTGGGGATTGATGGCATTTCTGGCAATGACCTCAATGACCTGCCGCCTTTTGTTCTCCAAGAACCTCTTCCTCTGATCAGCGGTAAGACTGATCTCTCCTTTCTTGATGATGATGGGAGCGATGGAGAGGGGATCGGTGGTTCCGAAGGCCTTTTGCAGATCTTCTTCCGGACTTCTGTCTCCCCGAGAGGCATTCTCGAAGACATCCTCCACTGCCAGGATGTCTTCCAGGTTGACGCTATCGCCTCTCTTCAGGGCAAGCGCTCCGTCCGGGTCTACCAAAACCTCAAAGGTGGTTCCGTGGGTCTTCAGCCTGGCAGGTACTGCGTCATCCAGTCTGACCATCCTTATGCCTCTCCCTCTTCTCCCTTGCCTGGTTCAACCTTATTGGAAGCGACTATTGCCTTCATGCGTTCAACGTAGTCGCTGACCTCTTTTTCTGTCAACTTATAAAATAGCTTATCAGAGAGCTTGATGATGCCGATCTCAGTGGTTGATGCCTCCACCTTGCCCTCCGCGGCTCTGTGAAGAGCCTCCAGGCCCAAGAGGACCGCCTCGTCCATGGTCAGGTCTTCTCTGTACTTCTCCTCGAAGACCTCCATCACTGAGGATCTGCCTGCTCCGATCCCTGTGGCTTTGTACTCCAGCAGAGCTCCAGAGGGGTCGGTCTCAAAGAGTCGGGCCCTGTCCTCCTCTGCGCCGATGATGAGAAGGGCGGTTCCGAAGGGACGTACACCGCCGTACTGGGTGTACTGCTGCTTGAAGTCGCAGATCTTCTTGGCCAGGGCCTCAACCCCTATCGGCTCGTCATAAACCAGGCGGTTGATCTGGCTTTCAACCCTGGCCCGGTCAATCAGCACCCTGGCATCGGCTACCAGGCCGGATGTGGCTGCGCCGATGTGGCTGTCAATTTGGAATATCTTCTCAATCGATTTGGGTTCCATTAGCCTGCTAGTGATTCTTTTATCCACCAGCACAGCTACACCGTCCTTTACCTTAATGCCTACTGCCGTAGTTCCTCTACGGACTGCCTCGCGGGCATATTCAACTTGAAATAGTCTGCCATCAGGGCTGAATACAGTAATAGCCCTATCATAACCCATCTGCGGTGCCATCTGCATCCTCGTGTCCTCCACATAAATCGAAAGAGGTCAGTCCCAGGTATCTGGTATCTGAACCTCGGGTCCATTCGCTGTCATCTGGACAGAGATCGACCTCTAGGCCTTGGGTGCGAATAATGCACCCGGAAACTTCTTTCAGCTCGATTCTTCTTCTGTCGCAATCGCCGTTTATTTTGCATAGACGTGGTAAATACTTTTCTGTGGCCGATTTAATCGTCCCCGAGACCCCTTTTGCTTGCAGAGCCGCTCTAGTTCCCTGGATGGAATGAATTGAGGCTAAAGTGGCCCTGGTCTGGTCCATATGCTTATGATGAAAGCGCAGTATGCCCTGGCGGCCATCGAAGGAGATCAGATGGAGCCTGTTTTTTGCGCTGCCGATATCGCCGAAGAGGGAATGCTGGCTGGCTATGATCTCTTTGATCAAATCCTTGCCCTCTATCTCTCCTTCTGCCTCCAGCTGGAATATCATATATCTCCTCCTCATTCGGAGGACGGGCAGTCTGCTTCTCAAAGTAGCTCTACCCCCGGAGAAGGCCAGCATCTGCGATTCAGAGCCATGATATCACCGGCCAGGGAAAGGGCCTGGCAGGCCTCCTGGTGCTCGAAACCCATCACCTCCGCCAGGGCAATGATGTCACGGGGAGTACGAAGGTCCAGGTGGGACCTGGCCCCGACTGTGAGCAGAAGGCGCAGATCGAACTTGCGAGCTAGCTGCAGGTTCCGTCCCAGTGACTCAAGCCATCTGGAGCGATGCCGACCCGATAGACGAAAGAAAGGACCGAGGTCAAATCCTATTGCCACCTGGTTTAGCTTGGCGGCGCGGGCGGCAGCTATGCCCAGCGGCCGGCGGCTGCTATATGAGGGGATTAATACGTCGACGTTGGGGTCCTCGCTGGCTGTGCGCACCAGCTCCTCCGTTGCAGCCCGAATCAGGAGGAGATGGTATCTCGGCCGAAGAGATGTAATCCTGCTGCGAAGGGATTTGACATCCTTTGCCATCACCTCCGCCCCGATGGCAACCTCAATCCCTCTTATCCTCTCTGCTGCTTCTGGCCGGAAGAGATTGCCGGGGGCTGTGTTGCATATTATGATTCCCCCGTAGCCCAGGCTTTTTGCCTTCAATGCCATGCGGCTGGCGGAGGACGATCCTTCAGGATAGGCTCTCAGGCACTCAAAGTAGCTCATATGAGCTCACTTAGGATCTTGATGGCCTGCTGGCGATTGGAGGGATAGGTCTTGACCAGAGCGCAGATGTCCAGAGCGTCCTTGGATTCCGTCAGGCGGAAGAGGCCTTTGTAGGCGGCCTGCTTGTCCAAGCGAAGATGGAAGTGGCTCGCTCCCTCCAGCCGCTCTGGTATCTCATGGTGAAGGCGAAAGCTGTCCTCTGAGGGCAGCTGCTCATGCAAAATTTGAAAGAAAGCCTGAGCCTCCTTTCTTCTCAGAGAAGCCTCGAGGATTTTGATCTCATTTCCGAAATGGCCTAAAGCAGTCTGGGAGGATATATGGTCCAGAGGGACGAAGATGCTCAGAGCTTCGCGCACACGCCCCTCGTCCTCCGTCACTGCCACAAAGGCCCGAATAGAGATTTTATCGATCACTTACCTCTGCCATCGTGGGCTCTGATGCCGGGCCTGGTCTTCTCAGTGCCGAAGCCCTTGTGCCTCTGGCCCCTGCCCTTGCGGCCAGCGCTGGTCTTGCCCCGCACCGCTCTGCCCCGGTGGACGTTGTCTGCGACCCAGCAGAGGTCCTTGTCGCTCTTGATGGAGGTGGAGTGGGGGTCTACCAAGATGACCTCGTAGAACTTCTGTTTGCCGTCCTCTGCCACCCAGTAAGAGTTCAGGACCTCCATGTTGCGGTACCTTCTGCCCGCTCGCTCCTCGGCGATTCTCTGGATGGATTTGGCCATGGTGATGGTGTTTACTCCCATCTTGCTGGTCTTTCTGTTTCTCTCATAGCGGGACTTTCTTCTGCCGCCCCTTCTTACCTTGACACGCGCCACGATTATGCCCTGCTTGGCCTTATAGCCGAGTGCCCGCGCTCTGTCCAGTCTGGTGGGCCGCTCGATCTTCTGCACTGTGCTCTCCTGGCGCCAGGCCTTGAGCCTGTCCTGCCTCAGCGCGCCCACGTATCCCTCTCGGGGAGAGGACCAGGCATCGCCGATATAGCTGTAAAAAGATCTCATCTATCTTCACCTTGGCCGGTTCGACCTAATGGTCACATTCCGGAACTAGAGGGGGAGAATGGCTGATAGAAGATAAAGGTTTGCCAGGATCGATCATCCCCAATCATTCGTCTCGAGCTATGCCTTCCACTTTATGGTGTTGCCCTTGATCTTCAGCATTCCCCTTTTTTCCAGGGAGCGGGCTATCTCCTCTGCCACCAGGCTGGCGTCAACGCTCATGGTGAATCTACTGCCAACATCAAGAATGCACCTTTCGGCAAAATCCTCGATATCCATCTTTCCCTTCTCTGGGCACTCCAATAGATCCTCCACCACCAATCCCAGAGCCGTGATCAGTTGATACTCCTGGTAATAATTCTCCTGAAAATCCTCATCGATATCCCGGAAGAGCGCTGAGGAGGACTCATCTATGCTGACCACATACATTTTTTCCAGATCCACCTCCAATCTTTCATTGAGCAGAGGATCCTCGGGATCTGCCTCTTGGGATTTCAGATGAATATTGATCACAGGATCATCCAGCAGGTCACCTATTGGCTCACCCGGCTTGATATCGTTGAGATTGTAGAGATCCTTGGCGAAATCCAGAGCCACTATTGAGTATGCCAGGGATTCGAATAACTCATCTCTGGTTTTTTCGTCCGCCTCCTCCAAATCCTTCTCGTTCATCCTCTCTCTCTTGGTTCTCCAATCCGGGTCCAGCTCAGCCAGATACAGATCCATGAGCTCCTCATCATTGGATGCCTTTTCCAGCACGGCCTTCATGGCGGAGATAAATTTCTCATGCCTCTCTAATATTCTGTTCCGCTCTCTAAGCTCGCTGGCTTTGCCTTGCAGAAAGGCCACAAACTCCGATTGGGCAGTGACCAGGCCTTTGACATCAACCTTGAAGCCCGCATCCCTCAGATAGTTGGCGACGCGAGTGGCTTCTTCTTCATAATATTCTCCCAGCTTGAACATAATGCTGGAATTTCAATCATTGCATATGAGGCTTGCTGAAGGTTCAAGCATATGAAAATAGCTTGTCCATCTCGCTATGGAACTGACCGAATACCCGAGATAGCTCCGCTCCTTTAGGGGTGGTGCGGTAGATGACTTTTGAGCCAGTGGGAACGGCCTCCATCAGCCCATTATTTATCAGACTTTCGATGTGGGATTTAGCGCTCAAGAAATTCAGATTTGCCTTATGAATGATCCGGGTCTTGCTCGCGCCATTCATGCATAGCTTCAGGATCTCTGAAGCGATTATGTCATTGGTTCTTCTCTTCTGGTTCATTTAGCTTCAACCTCGCTGCATTGATGAGCCATCGGGAATTATATAGACGATTACGTTCATTCTGGAAGAATCATATCAGGCCGATACCGAAGCTGCATCTGAGCGGTTGAGACTCTTTTTCATGGTCCCCTCCAATGCGACTCTCATCTCTTCTTTCTGTGTCTGCTCGAACTCTCCATTCTCCAGAAGGTCCTCCATCATGCCGTTCAGAACATCATCCATAATCTCCATCTTGGCATAGAGCCTCTGGCTTTGGACCTGGTAATAATTGACCTGCAGCTGCAGAACGGGGTTGGCAGTGGCGAGATCGCTATTCAGCAGATCTGAGGCCTCATCTTCCGTCCTCTTTGCCGCATCCTTGATCTTGTTGTACAAGCCCAGCCACAGGAGAATGGAGGAGGAATCGAGCTTCTGCAGCCGGGGCATCATCCTCCCAAACCTCTGGGAGAGCTTGATCAGATCCTCATTGGCAGATCGAATGGCATCCTGATAGGCGGCAAGGCCGGATGCAAGCCGGGCAATCTCTGGATTCTTGGACATCTATATCACCAAAATCTGGATTATCAATCACAGGATGGTAACGCCATCCATCTGGAGAAAGATAAAGACAAGCCGCGCGGGGCGAAAGTATCCAGGACGGTATTAATAGCAGAAAAAGCAGAGAGGAACTGGAAGATAAGAGATGAAAAAACCCAGCGATCGGATAGACCAGGTTCGCAGGCTCTGCCACCAGCTCTGTCGCAGCTCATGCATTGAGGATAAGAGACAGGAACGCCATAAAGAACTGCTGCGGAATCGCGCCCACTGGTCGGTGTTGAAAAAGGCGGAGCAGTTCCGCCAGATAGATCGGGGAGAGAAGGTGCCCTTTGACATCTCCCTCCCCCTGCCGGCCAGAGATGGTGGGGAGGGCTCAAACCAGGGGGTCGAGCTTTTCTGGGAACGGTTTCGCTGCCAGCAGTGTGGCCTGTGCTGCTTTACCCCAGGGGCGGGGCTGCTGCTCGAAAAGGAGGATTTCGACCGGATCGCGGCGAAGATCGGGAAGAGAAAGCTGGAGAGGCTTTCCAGATTTGACAGAGCTCTGGATGCCTGGATTCTCAAGCAGCCCTGCCCGTTTTATGATCATGTCAAAAGAGGCTGCAAGATCTATGAGATCAGACCCCTAACCTGCCGCAAATATCCTCTTCATCCCCCTCTGGCCCAGCTGCCTTACAATCTGGCGGTGGACGCCTTCTGCCCCGCCGCCCGCCTCTTTGCCAAGGAGACACTTGAGTGGTGGATCATCTGCGAGAACAACTGGGCAAGGCTCTTAGCCAGGATGGAAGAGTCCGGAAAGGCTCCGCTAAAAAAAGATGGCTAAAGGCTTTCGAAGAGCATTTCCTCTTCGATCATATAGTCCACAATCTCGGCGAATCCCTCGCCAAAATCCTTCTTGGCCACATAGTCGGAGATCTCCTTCAGCCCCGGGCTGCCATTGCCCACGGAGGCCCGAAAGCCCGCCACCTCGAACATGGGCCGGTCGCTCATGCTGTCTCCAATGGCAGCGAACTCGATCTGGTCCAGATTCAAATGCTGGGCAATTCTGGTCAGGCCTGTTCCCTTGTTCACCCTTCGATCCTTGATGTGAACCGCAAAGGCGGTGTCCACGATATCCACCGGCAGGCCGAGCTCATCCGCCCTCCTGACCAGCGCTCCCAGGTCGAAGTTCCTCTCCAGGATGACATCGGTGAAGCGGTACTTGTGCCGGGAGGAGTCGTACTTTTTCAGGATGAACTCCTCCGACAGCCTCAAAAAAGCATCCTCGCAGACCTGCTGATCTGCCAGGATCTCCAGCTCATCCTCGGAGTAGGACAGAACTCCTCCGTTCTCAGCGATGAATATGCGTGGGGTGCCCAGGATAACGGAGACCGTTCTGGAGAAGCAATGGGTGTTTCCTGTGCTCAAAATCACGGGCACAAACAGCTTTTTTATGGCCAGCAGGGATTCCGGACACAGCACCCGGTTCATATCGGTCAGGGTGCCGTCGATGTCGACAGCTATTGCTTTTATCATTGGTTCTCCATTTCCATCAGATCTCCATGATCATCATATCCCATCCCACAATGGTGGGCGCTCCAGAGAGCTCTATCACCTGCTGGGCCATCTCGTCCTCATGCCCCTCTGCCTGGGGATATAGATGGGTGAGGACCACCCTTTTCAGCTCATGATTGCTGAGCATATTTCCCAGCTTCAATGGAGTGGTATGGTTGGTGACATCGAAGGGCTCGGGAAACGAGCACTCGTGAATGAGCAGATCTGAGCCATCGGCTAAAGCTGCCACCCGGGCAGAGGGTTCGGTGTCACCGGAATAGACGATCACCCTCTCCTCCGCTTCCAGGCGATAGGCGAGAGCAGTAACGCTGTGGAGCGCCTCCTCGGCAAAGATGTCAAAGCCCTTGATGGAGAAGGAGTCCATGGCCTTGAGCTCCTGCACATGAGACTCCATCCTCTCCAGGTTTGGATAGGCGGCCTGGAGGCTCTCGAACCATTCTCTCGTGCCCGCGGGGCCGAAGATCGATAATCCCTGAAGGCCGGATAGGTAGCGCCCATTGGCCAGGGCGAGAAGATCGTGGACATGGTCCAGGTGAAGATGGCTGAGCACTACGGTGTCAATCGCTTCTGGGCCTGCTCCCACTTGATCCAGGCGCATGAGGGTGCCCGCACCGCAATCGAGGAGCAGAGGCAGATCATTCTCTATCAATATCGCTGCCTGAGAGCGGCCGGGCTGGGGGATGCCAACTCCGGTGCCAAGGAGAGTAACTTTGAGGCTCATCGCATTACCTTATCGTATGACTTCTCAGGATCTGATCATCACCAACAGCATCTTGAATCTGCTGATTGCCTTGAGGGCATGGGGCTCGCCCGCAGGCAGGATTATGCAGTCTCCTTTAGCCAGTCTATAGGCTTTTTTCGATATTGTGATCTCAACCTCTCCATCGACGATGTTCACCAGGGCATCAAAGGGGGCAGTATGCTCGCTCAGCCCCTGGCCGATGTCGAAGGCGAAGATGGTAGCCGTTCCCGTGCTCTTGCGGATTATCTCCCGGCTGACCACGGAGCCGTCCTGGTATGCCGCCAGGTCCTCCAGCCTCTCGACTCTGGGCGCAGCCTTCTCGTTCTCTGTTTCCGTCATCCAAATTGCTCCATTCTATTAGATCATCTGCACATGCATTTTTATGTTCAGGGTCAAAAGGCTTGCTCCTTCTCTCCGCTGCTGTCAGGAAGAGGGAATCATAGAATGTGATCTTGTTAATACATCAAAAAATTTTTAAAATAATGAGGGGCAGAGAATCTCAAAGGTGCAAAAATGTCCTCAAAAATGGCGCAGACCTCTTCAATCCTTGCCTCTATCGATATCGGCGAAGCTCATCGTCCCAGAGCCGCACGACTGGCAAAAGCGATAGCGTCTGACGAGCATTTCGTCCTTGGGAAGGTCGCGAATCTTTCGCACGACATACGTTTCCAATGGATGGATCGTATTATCAATGTCGAGCTAAAGGACTTCTCCCTTGATGGGCAGAGTGATTACGTGGCCTCGATTGTCAATTCAGGGGGCCGGCTTTATCAAAAGGTCTTAAAGGCTCGGGAGATGGGGGATCCTTTCGTAATCGCAGTTTTAGGAGGGGATGACGAGGTGGCTTCGGCCATTGCCCGGTCTGTTGCAGCAATGGGTTTTCGGGGTCAAGAGGCAGAAGACAAGATCATTGAATATGCTCATATGCTGGAGATCTTCGAAGCGAACTGTGAAGGCAGCAATATCCGGGTATGGAGGATGAAAGAAAGACCATTCTGGCGACTGCTCCAGAGGGTTCGCAGGGTCCTGCAGGGAGGGGACTTTTCCGCTTTTCGTCCCCATCCTGCGAATGGAGAGCGAGCGTCGGCAGCCCTTTCATTGCTGATTGGAAAAGGGATGGGTCGGGCAAGATCTGAGGCTATTTTGGAGAAGTTCAGTCTCACACTAAAACCAAAGACATCCGATACATTCCTCTGTGATTGCCCGGGAATCGGCCCTAAAATTGCCTCTATAATCCAGGAAGCTCTGGGGCTGCCCGATGAAATGGCAGCTCGCCCGAAGTCGCCAAATATCAGCCGAAAGAGGCTTCAAGGCCCATAACCTGAACTTGATAG
>ENA-UOOE01000329-UOOE01000329.1-fermentation-metagenome-genome-assembly--contig:-NODE-329-length-48988-cov-4.607933_pt1 | contig 48988 bp, 45 predicted proteins | sample MGYA00245776_ERZ724021 | MGnify/ENA primary metagenome ERZ724021 (study PRJEB28704, sample SAMN03018321) | fermentation metagenome | biome: anthropogenic terrestrial biome; feature: soil; material... | reverse complement strand
AAAAAAAGCTTTTTCTTCATTTGTTACTTTTTCTTAACTCGTGCGTTTGTCGTGGTATTTTTTATTTGCCACGCTAAATGCAAGTTAAAATGAAACACTTATTTATTTGTAATATTTTTCGGTATTGCATATCAATTATTTCCATAGCTTTCTTCTAATTTTAAAGTATCACGGCCATCAATTTCAACCTTTGATATTCTATCAAACTTTTTTTCTATTTTACCGGATGTAATATGAATTTTGTCCACATCGTCAGAAACCTTTTTAATATCTTTCGCAAGTGAATCCCACCTGTCTTTGTAAAGCCTGAATTCCTTTCCAAGCTTGTTAAGTTCTTCGTGAATTATACCTGCATATTTTTCTCTCTCCATGTTTCTTAATACAACCTGCACGGTGGATAAAATGGACATTAGCGTAGTTGGGGAGGCAATCCATGTTTTTTTAGTTGCGGCATAATCTATCAAATCCTGATGGTATGCATTTATTTCCGCAAAAATAGCTTCCGCCGGAAGAAACATTATTGCTTGTTCAGATGTTATACCTTCGATTATGTATTTTGAAGAAATATCCTTAATATGTTTTTTTACATTAACTTTGAATTCTCGTTCGCATTTTTTTCTTTCTGATTCAGGAATTGACTTGTCAATCATGCGCTGATAATTTTCCAGTGGAAATTTCGAATCAACGCATATCATTCCTACAGGATCCGGAATATATAATGCAGCATCAACTATAGTACCGTTATCTAGTTTTTTCTGCAGCTCATAAATTTTATTATTATTTTCGCCAAAGACCGCCGCCAATATATGATTGAGCTGTACCTCCCCGAATGTACCCCTGCTTTTTTTGTCTGTCAAAACATCCTGCAGTGACACTATGTCCGTTGACAGGCTATCTATTTTTTTCTGTGCCTCATCTATCTTTGAGAGCCTTTCCAATATATTAGCAAATGTCTTGTTTGTTTTTTCAAATCCTTCGTCCAGCCTTTCCTCCACGCGCATATTGATTTTATCTAAATTTGTGCTTACCTTTTCATTCAGTGAAAAAAAATTTTCATTCAATACTTTAGATGTCTGCCCGCTGAAACTTGTAAACGCTTCCGTCATTTTTTTTGTATTGTTTTCAAGTCTTTCAACAGTTTCAAGCTTGTCGGTAAGTATTTCTTTGAGCTGTTTTTGCTCTGAATCCGATATTTTTTTAGAAATTGAATCTATTAAGTACAAATTATTTTGTCCCAAATTTAATTTCATTTCAGAAATTACATGGTTTTCTGTTTCTTTTTTTGATGATTTAATCAATAAAATCACATTTATGACTATCAAAATTATTAAAAGAACAATTATCAAGATTTCCATATGATGCCCTCCCTGTTTCATAATAAATTACAGACTTAATATACTTGTCCACTAAAATTTTCAAAAAAGAACGCCGTAAAGCGGCATTCTTTTTTACCTAATTAGATAAGGGTCTCTTTTACAAGAATTTCTGCTATTTGAACTGCATTTGTAGCCGCACCTTTTCTTATCTGGTCTCCGCAGCACCACAGCACAAGTGAATTTTCTTTGCTTATATCTTTTCTGATTCTTCCCACATATATTAAGTCCTGGTCTGATGTATCCAGCGGCATAGGGTATTTTTCATTTGCCAGATCATCAATTAGCTTTACTCCTTCTGCTTTTGCAATAAGTTGTTTTGCTTTTTCAGGAGTTATTTCTTTTTCTGTTTCTATAGTAATTGATTCAGAATGACTCCTGTAAACAGGAACTCTTACACAAGTACAGTTTACCTTTAAATCCGGATTGTGGAATATTTTCCTTCCTTCATTCTGTAATTTCATTTCTTCCTGAGAATATCCCATTTCATTAAAGCTTCCTATTTGAGGTATCACATTGTAAGCAATCTGGTATTGAAATGTTTCTATATCTATGGGACTTCCTTCACTTATATTTTTTATCTGTTGGTCCAGTTCCTTCATTCCGTTGATTCCAGCTCCTGACACCGCCTGAAATGTTGAAACAATCATTCTGTTAATTTTAGCATATTTATTCAGTTCGTTCAGTGCCGTAAGAGCAATAGTCGTTGAACAATTAGGATTTGCAATTATACCCTTGTGTTTTTTTACATCTTGCCCATTTACTTCAGGCACTACCAATGGTACACCGTCTTTAAGCCTAAAAGCCGAGGAGTTATCAATAACTACAGCACCTGCTTTAACTGCAGCCGGAGATAAAGCTTCGCTAATATTATTTTCCGCTGCACACAAAACAATATCCATATTTTTAAATGAATTTTCTGACGCTTCCTCAATAATGTATTTTTTCCCTTGAAATTCCACTTCTTTGCCTGCGCTCCTGCTGCTGGCCAAAAGTTTCAATTCCTTGAAAGGGAAATCTCTTTCTACAAGAACCTTAAGCATTTCCATACCAACAGCACCTGTTGCTCCTAATATTGCCACATTGTACTTTTTCATAACTCTCCTTCTCCTATACATTATTAGTTTAAAATATTATATGAATTAATTTTTTATTATACACCCTTACGGTATTTTTTATTGATTGCTTTCAGGAACATCAAATTTCGGTTTTATTTTCCATATATTATGTTCTTTCAAAGCATCCCACTTTACATTGTCTTTTTCAACTACCTGTTTTGCTTCTCCGTTCCCAACTTCAACCTTATAGTATAAATCAACTGAAGCCAAGTTTCTGTCAGTCGGGTCTACGGTATAACCGTAAATCTCGTAGCTTAACAGCTTAACGTTGGAAACAGCCTGAAGCTGAGCATATTCGTTAAAATCTTCCAACCTGTCGGCAACAGGTGACATTAAATACATATAACTGTACCTGCCCTGCTGCATACCTGACAAATATTTATACGCAGCATCTGCAGGAGATTTTTCCTTATAATCCAATTCACCTTTATCTAATGGATATGTCGTCACTACTTCAGTCTCTGTAGGCATAAAAGAATAGGGATCATACTTATTAGCCGGATTCCATACCATATATTCCGTAATTCCAAGTTCTTTCGCAGCAATTAACTGATCTCTTATCTTCTGTGGCCCATATTCTATACCTGCCCAATCAAAGTCCTGAATCCATGGCCTTATTACAGGTGGTATTTTCATTGAAGCATTTTTCTCGACTGCTTCTTCCATGGCTCCCTTAACAACAAGGTACGGATAAGCGTTTGGGTTATCTAAATTGTACCATCCTTTAGAATAATGGCTGGGATAAACCATAGGAGCCAAATTATCAACATATTTCCCCATGAGAATCCATGTTTGACCTATATCATCAGGATAATCATCCCATGTACTCGTAGTAATGCCGAACACATCCGCGCCTAAATTCACATTGTAGGGTTCCAACTCTTTTCTTGTGTATTGAAGAAATTCTGCAATAGCTTCATCTTTGTCTTTTCCGTTTTTGCCCGGGAATTCGGTAATAGGGTTATATTTTTTCGCCCCGTCGGGAAATCTCACATAATCGAATTGAATTTCATCAAATCCTAATAAAGCAGCTTCTTTTGCAATTGCCACATTGTAGTCCCATACATATTTGTCGAAAGGATTGATCCATGGTATGTTCCCGCTGTTAGGATCAAGCCATGTACCACCTGATTTAAGCTGTATAGAATGTTCAGGGCTTTGCATCGCAAAATTCTTATCTTTAAATGTAACTATCCTTCCTATAGTGTAAATATCATAATCCTTTAAAACCTGAAGAACACTCTTAATGTCTTTTATGGGAACGGCGGTGTCCTTATTTAACTTCTGTACAACTTCCACATTGCTGTTATAAGTTATAAACCCGTTATCATCCTTGACATTAATAACCACTCCGTTAATTTCTGTTCCAACTGCAATTCCCACAATTTTTTCAAACGCATTTGCCTTTTCCGCTTCCGGCAGAAGTTCTTTTGCTTTATTGGTGTCATTTTCAGCTAATGCCTTAACATATGCACCATAGGCATCTATATTTTCTTTATTTAAGGAATTGCCTGCCGTATATCCTGTAGCATACAATGCTCTGACTTTAAGGCTTTTCCTTTCTTGTTCTTCTCCCACCGGCACTAATGGAACATAAAATTCACCCAGTTCTTCCCGACGTTTCTTTTCTAAGCTTTCTCTTTCTACTAATTTATTTTCTATTTCATCAATTCCCTTTTCTTCATCTGAAGGCTGAGAAGGAATAATCTCCGCTGCAGATTCACCTTCTTTGTCATTGGGTATGGGCATGTTTGCATTGACCTGAGCCGTACAACCTGCCGGCATCGCTGCCAGTAACAGTAATATTATTGCCTTTTTTGCCTTATTGAACATTAAATCCTCCTAATGTAATTGTTAATATGTAAGCCCTACCCCACATTGCGCAAAATTAAATTAATTTCGTCAAATAACTTTAATTTTATAATGATTCTACCATAATTATATTTCACATTCAATAAACAATGCATAAACTTTCATGCCTCACAACTTGTAATATTTAACAAAACACATATTCAAAACACAAATAAAGTCTTTATTTACATTATTCAGTCTCGCTATATACATAATAAAAAATTATTTACTTGACTTTAATATTCGTAAATTATATAATTTTTGTAGTAAAGTATAAGGAGGTTTTTATGCTAACTGCAATAGTAGGAATCAATTGGGGAGATGAAGGCAAAGGCAGAATGGTTGATTTGCTGTCTGCTGATTATGATGTTGTGTGTCGTTACCAGGGTGGTAACAACGCAGGCCATACAGTTGTCAATGATTCGGGTAAATTTGTACTTAACCTGCTTCCGTCAGGTATATTAAGACCCGGAGTAGTAAATATAATGGGAAACGGTATGGTTATCGATTTAGAACACCTCCACAGGGAAATTAATAATTTAAGAAATTCCGGCATTAAAATTACACCTGATAATTTAAAAATCAGTAATAAAGCAATTATATGCCTTCCTTACCACGTTAAGCAAGATATATTGGAAGAAGAACGTTTGAAAGACATGAAATTCGGTTCCACAAGAAGGGGGATCGCTCCTGTTTATGGTGACAAATATCTCAAAAAGGGCATTAGGATGGGAGACTTGTTAAATAAGGAAGCCTTGAAAAAACGTGTAAAACAGGTAGTAGAATGGAAGAATCTAACAATATCCGGAGGATATAAATCAATAAAATTTAATGCTGAAGATATGTACAACTGGTTATTGAAATATGGCGAAGAACTTAAGGACTATATATGCGACGTCAGCCTGTACCTTGTCGGCTGCGTGAATACAGGGAAAAAAATTATGTTTGAAGCACAGCTGGGAGCGCTTAAAGATATAGATTTTGGAATTTATCCATATACGTCCTCATCATCGACCATTGCTTCCTATGCTCCTATCGGCGCAGGGATTCCAGGACAGAAGCTCGACAATACTATAGGAATTATGAAGGCTTATTCTACATGTGTAGGTGAAGGACCTTTTACATGCGAAATGTTCGGAGAAAAAGCTGAGGCATTAAGGAAAGCCGGCGGTGAATACGGAGCTGCCACAGGACGCCCCAGAAGAGTCGGACCTTTTGACATTGTTGCGTCAAAATACGGCGTAAGAATACAGGGAGCAGATGTTTTAGCTTTGACGAAGCTTGATGTTTTGTCATACATGGATAAAATCCCTGTTGTCACAGCATATGATATTGACGGCAAAATTACCGGAGATTTCCCTACAGGCGGGGAACTTGACAAAGCAAAACCTGTCATAGAATATATAGAAGGATGGAAATGTGATATAGGAAAATGCAGAAAGGAGTCTGACCTTCCAAAAACCGCTTATAACTATATTAAATATATTGAAAAGAAAGTCGGATGCACCGTAAAATATGTATCTGTAGGTCCTGAAAGGGAAGATTACCTTATAATGAACGAATAATAAATAATTAATAATGAAAGCCAAAATAAAAATTAAATATTCATAAATAAATCAGTATTAGAAAGCAACATGCTGCGACTGTTTATTTATTTAATTTAAGCTTTGGCTTTATATTTTCTCCGTAGAAAGTTATAAATATAGTGAACGCATAGTCATAAATAATGAACAAAGCCTGAGCCGCAAGTATCATCCACCATTTAAGCTTAAGCGGTATAAATAATTTTACCGTAAAATACATTGCGGCTAAAGCTATGTTAAAATATATAAGTTTTAAGGAATACAACATTGTTTTATTATTAATCTTTAATTCCAGTATATGTTTCACTATGCTGTAAAGCCCAAAAAAAATTATATATGTAATGAATTCAATTTTATTAAATGTCAAAAAAATGCCAAGAATACATGATGCTGCATAAAATGCGATACCGCTTTTGCCGCCAAACTCGACTATTACAACACCTATAACCAAGGCTGCAGCTGCAAATAATATAATTGTATTGGTTTCTATTACGGAAGAAAGTATTATAAAAATCTGATTTAGCCCAAGAAGAACTCCTAAATATGCAACATCCTTGCTTTTTAGCAGCATGAAATCAGATCTCCTCCCATGGATTCGCAGCAGCAATCCGCGCAAATAAGCTGAGTACAGCAGTCTACACTTGAATTGCCGCCTCCGTAATTATATGCTCTTTGCCTGTACGTATTCTGCATATTTAAAATTTGATTTAAAAAATTATTATATTCAGAATTTCCCGGATCCATTCTGACGGCATTTTGAATATACTGCACTCCCTGCCCTATAGAACCCATGTTAACATAGCACACACCCATTAAGTAATTCCACTCTGCATTTCTTACAGACATGCTGTTCAATGTTCTTACTGCATCACGATACCTGCCGGTCTGAATTTGCTGTCTTATACTGTACAAATTGCCTGAGCCGCTGTTATAGGAACCTTGATAATATCCTTCTGCTTTTCCGTTCATTATTTCATCATATGCCCATTGGATTTCCTTAAATTTTTCTTCCGCTAAATCCTTAAGGGGGTTATTTTGATTCACGTCAGGGTGATATTTTTTTGCTAACTTTCTGTATGCACTCTTTACTTCTTCTTTAGAGGCACCTCTTTGTAAACCCAGCACTTCATATGGGTCTTTCATTTGTATTTCTCCTTTTGTTCATTTTATTCAAGATCCCGGAATATATTATGTTGTCAATTATTCCCTTATCCTGCACAAGAGGAAGTTTTTCCATTTCATTGCTTAAAAAAGATAGATTAAGCATTAACAGATCCTTTGCATATTTCTCCTTATTTTCTGTTTTTAGGTTGTTGAACGGATTGTAGGAATTGTGTTTACTGTCTTTCTCCATATCCTCGTAAGCATCCAAAAAATAAATCAGCTTACCTAAATAAAAACCTGTCTTTCTTAAATTTTCTTCCCATTCATCCTTTCTGAACAGAAATATTTCCTCCATTAAATGTCCGAATTCATTTGAAACAGCATCCATGTCATCTACAACATTTTTTTCCAATTCAGATATGTTATAAAGCCTTTCTCTGACTATTATAGACTTTTCCGGCATCCGATCCACAGATGCTTTAAATTTTCCCGTTAACAATTTCATTGCTGCCAGCGACTTTAGATCCTTATCATCCTTCCAATTATCAAGCATGTTGTAGTATGAAAGAATTATATTTACAGAGGCTGCATACTCTGTTATTTCATTTTGTATAACAAGCTGTTTCTTACCCGGATGTACTATACATCTTTCATTATACACTTTATTTTCAAGCTCATATAAAGAACTTAAAAATAATATAAGAAACGCCATATCGTAATTCAATGTCATTCTTGATCTGCTGCCATAATCGTTTTTAAGGTATTTGCACAAACCACAGTAATATCCCTTATAGCTATAGTACTCCTTAAATTTTAATTCCATTTTGTTTATTGTTACGTATCCAAACATGCTTCTCTCATTTCTATATGTTACAACCATACTAATTGTATCAGCATTGTTTTATTTTATCAATAAAAAATTAATTGACGGTAATCTTTTACATTATAATAATCAAAAAAGGCAGATTGCTTTTTTGATTTGCTATTCATCGTATTCGCCGTAAACCGGGAACTTTATTGTAATTTCAGTTCCTTTATGTTCTCTGCTTTTAAGTTGAACAGTTCCCCCATAAAGCTCGGTAATATGCTTAACAATAGAAAGCCCCAGGCCTGTTCCTCCTGTTTCTTTAAATCGGCTTTTGTCAACTCTGTAAAAACGTTCAAAAATTCTGTCCTGATGCTCTTCAGCAATTCCCACTCCTGTATCTTTTACTTTTATGGTTATAAATTTATTTGTTTTATTAATATAAATGTTCACTGAACCGTTATTTTTGTTATATTTTATACTATTGTCCACAAGATTGTACAAGAGTTCACTTATATAATTTTTGTTGGCCTTCATAAGTACATTTCCCGCCTGCAGATTCAATTTCACATTTAAGCTGTCGGCCTTCAATTGAAGAAGCGATATAACTTCGGTGGCTGTTTCATTTAAATTCACCAGACTGTCATCCTTTGAATCAGCTCCTTCTATTTTTGAAAGCCTTATTATGTCTTCAATCATAGCTATAAGCCTTAGACCTTCGTCATTAATCATACCACAGTATTTTTTTATGCTCTCCGGATCAGTAATCAGACCTTCTTTAATCATTTCCGCAAAACCTATCATTGTTGTCAGGGGCGTTTTTAATTCATGAGATACATTGGCAGAAAATTCGCTTCTCATGATTTCAGCATCTTTTTGTATTGTAACATCTTCTATTAAAATTAACAGCCCTGTAACATCCTGCTTTTGCTGTTCTATTACAGGACTGAAGTAATATCTGAAACACCTGTGGCCTGCAGCCATATCATAAACAATATGTTTATTCTGTTTTATGGATGCATCAACTCTCTTTAAAATTTCGAAATTCCTTGTAAGCTCCATTATATTTCTGTTATTATCCAAATTGAAGTTTTCGTTGCCTGCCATGCACTTGCCGCTGGCATTTATAGAAAGGATATGTTTGCAGCTGTTTATTAAAATAAAACCTTCTCTCATATTCTCCGTAATCATGCCTATAGTATCTCTCTCATATTTTAGCTCTTCAATATACCGGTTGATTTTAACTTTCTGTTCACGTATTTTGAAAGACAGCGGCTCAAATTCATCATAAATTTCAATGCGCTTGTTTTTCTCTCCTTCCAACATTTCATCAAGAGATTCAGCCATCTGGTTTACAGGTTTCATTATTTTCCTCGTAAAAGAATTTGCAGCAATGTATACCAATATCAGCAAACCTGCAAATAAAAACAAAAGCATCGGAGTCACACGTTCAAACATTGAATTAATACTATTAACTTTCCTTGATGCTCTCAGTACTTCACTATCGTTTATTTTCAAAGCATAATAATACATATCCGACTGCATCGTATGAGAATATCTTGTATTTTCCCCGATGCCATCATCAAATGCTTGAGTAATTTCCGGCCTGTCTTTATGATTTTCTGAAATATCACGGTTAGCCCAATTGTCGTAAACAACATCTCCTCTTTCATTTATAACTGTTAAGCGCATATCATAATCTACGGCATTTAATATTTTGTTTACTGTAGAACTTATCTTATCTTTGCCATTCCAGTTTTCAGATTCTGATGATAATTCAACTATTGTTTTCAGCTGATTTTTTACATCCAACACATAAAAGTCATAATAAACAAGCACCGATAATATAAAGGCAAATGCAGATGCAGTAACAGAAATAATCATTATTACTAAGAATAACCTTTTTTTCATGTCTGTTCCTCTAATTTATATCCAACACTTCTTACAGTTGCAATATAATTGAAACATCCTGCCGCATCTAACTTCTGCCTTATAGTTTTTATGTGCATGTCAACGGTCCTTGTTTCACCTTCATAATCATATCCCCATATTTCCAACAGGATTTTATCTCTTGATAAGGCTATACCCTTGTTCAGCATTAAATAATACAGAAGTTCAAATTCTTTGTAGGTAAATGTAATCAAATTATTATTGTAGTATGCCGTCCTCTTGTTATAATCCAAAACAAGCCCATTGTATTCCAATACATCTTCTTTGGAAGCCTTCCTGCCTGAACGCCTTAAAACCGCTTTGACTCTTGCCATAAGCTCCAAGACGCCAAAGGGTTTTGTCACAAAATCATCAGCTCCAGATTCCAAGCCTTTTACCTTGTCTAATTCCATTGATTTGGCTGTAAGTATAATAACAGGTATATAGCTGTAGTCCGAATTACTTTTTAATTCATTCAATATTGTCATTCCGTCTTTTTTCGGCAACATTAAATCAAGCAATATTAAATCAGGTATATTTTTTTTCAGTTGATCATAAAAACTATCTGCATCCTCAAAACCCAATACATGAAAATCCGCTGTTATTAAGGCCATCGTAATCAATTCTCTTATTCCGGCATCATCTTCAATGCAATAAATTAGCTTCATTTTAATTCTCCTAAATTGTTTTATGTTCACCTGTTATTGAAAATATAACCCACTCGGCTATATTTTCAGCATGATCCCCGATCCTTTCCAAATACTTTGCAATCATTATCAAGTCGATTGCTTGTTCACCATTTTCTGCCTTTTCCTGAATTTTTTCAATTAATTCATTTTTAATAACCGTAAACAATTCGTCTACTATATCATCATCACTGCACACTTCCATTGCCAGTTCTTTGTCCTTATTTACAAAGGCATCAATGCTCCTTTTAACCATACTTATAGCTGCATCAGCCATCTGCGGTATATGAACAAGGTCTTTTATATATACCTGATCAATCAGAAACCTGGAAATTTCAGCTATGTCACATGCATTGTCCCCTATTCTTTCCATATCGGTTATCATTTTAAGAGCTGTACTTATAACTCTCAAATCAGACGCAACAGGCTGCTGCCTCAAAAGCAGCTTTAGGCAATGTCTTTCGATAATCTTTTCCATATCATCAATTTCAATTTCCAAATCATTAACTTTTTTAATAAACTCCAAATCACGGTTAATTAAAACCTTTGCACTTAATTCAATGGAAGTCTCTATTAATCCTCCCATTTTAATCAATTCAAGATTTAAGTTTTCCAATTCATCGTCAAATTTATTTCTCATTTTTACCTCCCGGTCATATTATATATTATCCGAATCTTCCGGTTATATAATCTTCTGTTTTCTTATTTTTAGGCATTGAAAACAATTTTTCCGTCTTATCAAATTCCACTACCTCGCCTTGGAGGAAAAATCCGGTTTTGTCTGATATTCTTGTAGCTTGCTGCATATTGTGAGTAACTATTATTATTGTATAATTTTTTTTAATTTCCGTAAGCAAATCTTCTATTTTCATAGTAGAAATAGGGTCCAGAGCCGATGTGGGCTCATCAAGCAATATTACTTCAGGATTTACCGAAAAAGCTCTTGCAATACAAAGCCTTTGCTGCTGCCCTCCTGACAATCCCAATGCATTTTTTTTCAGTCTGTCCTTTACCTCATTCCACATAGCTGCGGAGTTTAGGCTTTGTTCCACAATTTCATCAAGCTTTGCCTTGGATTTAATGCCATGAGTCCTGGGTCCATATGCCACATTATCATAAATGCTCATAGGAAATGGATTTGGTTTTTGAAATACCATCCCAACTCTTTTCCTTAGTACCGTAGGATCCATTTCCTTATAGACATCAATATTATCCAAAAGCACTCTTCCTGTTATTTTAACTCCCTCAATCAAATCGTTCATTCTGTTTAATGATTTCAAAAGAGATGATTTGCCACAGCCTGAAGGCCCGATAAATGCGGTTATTTCATTTGTTTTTATTTTCATATTTATGTTTTTAAGTGCATGAAAGTCACCATAATATAAATTTATGTTTTCTATTTTTATTTTATCTTTATCACTCATTATTCAGCCTCCCAAACATGCCTGCAATTTTCGTTGCAGCAAAATTTACTAAAAATACAATCAATATCAATATTGACCCTGTAGCAAATGCCATGTCCCTGGAATGAGGAAGTCCTTCATTTGCCAGCATGTACATGTGAATTGCAAGCGTTCTTTGAGAAGCAAGTAAATTTAACGTAGGATCTTTCAAAACATTTGTCCCGCTTGTAAATATTAATGCGGCCGATTCTCCCACTATACGTCCTATTGCCAATATTATTCCTGAAAGAATTCCCGGCATAGCAGACGGAAGCACTACTTTAAATACGGTCCTTAATCTGGTTGCCCCTAAGGCAAGGCTTCCTTCCCTGTACATATCAGGTACTGCTTTAATTGCTTCCTCTGATGAACTTATTATGACCGGCAAAATCATGATTGATATTGTACATATACCAGACAATATTGAAGCTTTAAATCCGAAAGCATAAACAAACACAATCATGCCAAACAGTCCATAGACTATTGAAGGTATGCCGGCCAAAGTATCAACAGCAAGCCGTATAACCTTGACCGCCTTGTTTCCTCTTTTTGCGTATTCCGAAAGATAAATTGCACAAAACACACCTACTGGAACAGCAATAAGCAGAGAAATAACAATCATTTCAACTGTAGCAACCACAGAGGAAAAAGCCGAAAGAGTCTCTGAGTTATATTCGCCGAACAAAAATTCCATATTTATTTTAGGTATTCCCCTTATTAGTATAAATGACAGTATATATACTAATATTCCTACAGTCAATATACCACAGAACCACACTGCCGCCTTCAAGGCAATAGATACTGTTTTTCTTTTTCTCAAGTTTTTTTCATCGTCAACTTCTCTCATCTTGCCTCCTAGTTCCTTGCCGACTTTGATTTAATAAGGCTCAAAGCAGTATTTAGTATTACTATAAATACAAACAAGACTGCACCGGTTGCAATAAGCGATAATTGATGAAGCCCTGAAGCATAACTCATTTCAGTAACTATATTTGTAGTCATCGTCCTTATCGGTCTTAATAATTCTATTTTATCCAAAGGCATTGCTGAATTCCCTGCTACCATTACAACAGCCATTGTTTCTCCTGCAGCTCTGCCTATTCCGAGAATAATTGATGTCAGTATTCCTGACCCTGCTGCATGGACGACAACACGAAAAACTGTTTCTTCCTTGGTTGCCCCAAGTCCGAAAGAAGCCTCCTTATAGCTTTCAGGCACAGATCTCAAGGATGATTCGCTTATGGTTATTATTGTTGGAAGTATCATTATTCCCAAGATTATGGAAGACGACATTATACTAAAACCGTTCCCTCCGAAATACTCCCTCACAAAGGGAACAACTACCTGCATGCCGAAAAATCCGTATATAATTGACGGAATGCCTGCCAGCAAATTAACAGCAGGTTTAACGATCCTATAAATGTTCGGCGGGCAAAATTCTGCCAGGAAAATTGCACACAAGAGCCCTATGGGTACACCTAAAATAATAGCTCCTCCCGTTACATAAATACTTCCCACAATCATGGACAAAATTCCGTAGGAAGGAGGCACATTTGTAGGTCCCCACTTTTCATTTAAGATAAACTCCGAAAATCCTATTTCAGATATAGCCTGAAAACCTCTTAAAAAAAGAAAGAGACAGATGGCAATTACGGCTATGACTGAAACTGATGCAGACAAAAAGAATATTGCCTGCATTAATTTTTCATGTGCATTGTTATGTTTACTTATGTTATCCATTATTTAACTTCTATTTAGATTCTGGCCACTTGGTAATTTCACCAGTGTAAATACTTGTTACTACATCTGATGATAAATCATCAATTGGATTTTCATTATTTACAACTACTGCAATGCCATCAATTGCAAGTACGTATCTGTTTAATTGAGAAGCCTCGTCATCTTTTAGCTCTCTGGAAGACATTCCTACGTCATAGGAACCGTCAATAGCAGCTGTAATTCCTTGAGAAGAACCGTTTGACTGCATCTCAAATACTACATCTGGATTTAATTTAAAATATGCTTCCTGCCATTTTTCCATTAAAGGTGTTACGGATGTGGATCCTGCAACTTTGATTGTTCCGGATTTTCCTGAGCTAGTGTATTCCGCAGGTTCATCAATTTTAGATATATAATTCATCTCTTCGGCTATATCCTGTCCCTGTTTTGACTCAACAAAGCTTAAAAAATCTTTGACAAGATCAGTTTCAGTTCCTTTTGTAACTAAAATAAATGGCCTTGAAACCTTATACTCTCCGCTTTTAACATTTTCAACCGACGGTTCAACTCCATCAACCGATACGGCTTTGATCCTGCTGCTTACTGAACCTAAAGAAATATATCCGATGCCGTATTTATCTCCTTCAACTGCGGTTACAACTTTGTCTGTCGTATCAAATTCAAGAGCACCTGTTACAAGCTTATCAATTTCAGTGTCTCCTTCTTTTTGGATAATTCCCATTATTTCATGGAATGCTCCCCTTGTACCTGAAGCTGCATCTCTTGCAGCTACTGTTATATCCCTGTCATAATTAAAATCAGTCGCCTTTGACTTCTCAGCGTCTTCAGAACATCCGGTAAAAACTGAAGTAACCATAAATAAAGCTATAATTACTAAAAATAATTTCTTTTTTTTCATAAAGATTTATTCTCCTTTAGAATGATTTTCAACTTGTCTTAATATATACCATGCCGGTAAAGAAAAAACATTTTTTATGTAAAAAATATGTAAAGTCATTTCTTTATTATACTTTACATATTTATCACAATTATTAATTTAAATTGCAATAACACAATTTATGTTAATACAATACAAATTTTTATCGGCTTTATCGCTTTATCGGCTTTATCGACTTTTATTACATCCTTAAAGGATCTTGAATCTAGTAAAATCAAAAAATATTATTTTTATATTCTATATACAGCTTTCTGATTTCAGTTATTTTTTCATTCATTTGTTTTTGAAGATCGGAAGCTTCAGCATAATCACCCTTACTTAAAGCTGTTTTAATTTTGGTGAAAATGCATTTTTTTATCATACTATCCTTCATAAGCTCTGTTTTCAAATAAATAATTTTTTCCCAGTTTACAACATCCAAATCCGTAGAATGGTCATGCTCATTATGAAGCCTTACAAATGTTTTTAAAAGCTTAATATTATCATGGATTATTCTGCCACTAAGCTCATTTTCCCACTTCTGCAAGGTTGACTCTCTAAATGAATTAATTAGTTCATCTGTAAAAACATCCCCTGATTTCAATACTTGTTGTTTTAATTTGTTGGAAGAAAGTTCAATCAGATTTTCCCAAACTGTTTCCGGCGCCCGGCCATACAGCTTGTTTCTCTCTTCCCGGCTGTATTTTTCAAATACATCTTCTTCACTTCTGTATTCTCTGTATTTTTCAAGATAAACAGCATCTTCTCCGTATTTTTTTGATATTTCCTTTTCAAGGTCGTCACAGCTTAACATTGCTTCGATAACATTTTTGATTCCGTCAAGCATTGCCTGATAAGATGCAGCAAGAACCAGGTACGTGTTTGAATACGGATTTGGTGACCTTAATTCAAATCTTACCGCATCAGGGTTATCAATATCCCTTATTACTCCAATCAGTACCGAACGATTTCTTGACGGTGCTTCCTTTGTGCCTCCCAAGGATGTCACAATGCAGACAGGTGCTTCAAAACCCGGTTTTAATCTGTTAAAAGCATCATTTGTTGCAGCAACTATTGGATTTATAACCTCATAATTTTTTAACAGCCCCATTAAAGAACCGTAACCCAATTCGCTTAAATAATATTTCCTTGGATCCTTTGGAGCAAACAAATTTACCTTTTTACCGCTTTTGAGTTTAACTGCAGCGCCAAGATGAGTATGCTCTCCATTTCCAGCAACGCCTTCAATAGGCTTTGCTTTAAATAAAACTTCTAATCCGTAATGCCTGAACTGATCTTCAATTAACTCTCTTACAAATATCTCGTTGTCAGCTGTTTGAAGTGAATCCGAAAACCTCCAGTCTATTTCAAGCTGCTCCATTACATGTGTAATCCTGCCTGTTGAATCTATTTTATTCGCTATGCCTCCAACTTCTTTGTGAGCCATTTCAGGTTTTAAATCATAACATTCAAGCAGTTCCATAATTTTTTCAAGAACGGTTCTTACTGTACCCATGGTTCTTTTCCAGTACTGTTCCTTTAAAACCTGTGACGTGTGAAGTTCCTCAAAATCAGCTCTTTGCTCAGGTGTTTTAACCCACATTTCAAGTTCAGTAGCTGAAGTCAACAGCACTTCTTCTACATCTTCATACGAAAAACCCAAGGATTCAGAAATATTCGGATTATTTTTTAATATTTCTAAAATTTGAGATTTAAAATATAATTCAGCTTTTTTAAGAGTTGACCTTGAGCAAACCTGCTTCCCGCTGTGTATGATAAAAGAAGGGATTTTTAAAGTTCCTACAGGAAGTCCGTTTTCTTCTTTGTAATATTCATAATTATAATCTACAAACCAGTTGCAATCTAAATCAGGTAAAATATCAACCCTTGCATTGTTTAAATCAGCAATCCCTTGAAGTTCAACGCTTGATCCGTCAGTTTGTATTCCGTGTTTAAGCATTTCTTTCATATCTTTAATAAATAACCTTACAGGGATTTTTTCGTCCGTCCCATTGCCGCCGATATCAATACCCATAAAAGACACAAATTGTATTTCGGTATGCTCCTCAAGTATTCTTGTCAAATCTGAAATACCATGATACTCCGGCTTAATTGTATAAATCATATCACTCATTGTTCCCTCCTAAGTTACAAGTATTTTAACACATGAATTTTTATAGTGCAACAAAAAATATATGCCAAATAACGAAGTAATTATATAATTATATTCCTAACATTCGTGCTTTAGACTACATATATCTAAAAGCTCAGAAGGTTCATATATTAAATAATCAGGTCTATGCTTTTTCAGGCTCTCAACTGCATTGTAGCCCCAGGCGACTGAAGCGATATCAATGCCTGTATTTTTTGCAGCATTAATATCTCTGATTTCATCTCCAACATAAAGTAATTCGTCTAACTTAATTTTTTCTTTTTTTATTACTTTTTTCATTTTTGTTTCCTTGCCAAACATGGAGGAACTTTCAATAAAATCAAAAATATCAGCGTCGTGCTCTTTCAAAAATATCTCAACATTTATTTTTGAATTTGATGTAATGATTGCAGTCTTAATACCCATGTTTTTAAGACCTGAAACTATGCTGAACATATCAGGTTTGCAGGGATTTACATTGACAATATCCTGTTTTAATAATTTCTTACCCCTTTTAAGTAAAAATGGCAGATATCTTTTTTTAAGTTCTACATATGTCATTAATTCCCTGGCACTCATTTTTTTAATATGCCCTAATTCACCTATTGTAACATTTCTTAAGTTATATTTTTCAGATAATTTTTGATAAATAGCAAAATTTACTTCCTCTGTATCTGCAAGCGTACCATCAAAATCAAAAAATACGTATTTATATTTTACCATAATTCATCCTTGCCTGATTTATTCCAAGATTATACAACATAATTCAAATATATGCTTACACTATATTATATTTTATTTGTACAGTCAATTTTTTTATTTAAAAAAACTCCCTTAAAGGAGTTTTATACCGGCTATGATAATATTATTTGGGGAGGATCTGTAGTTTCCCCTGTTTTAGGATTTACAAAAGCAAGCCAGTAACCATATCTGCCTTTATATTCCTTGTTGGCATAGGACCAATTTTTAAATCCTGTTATTCCTTTGTAAGGCTGTTCTTCTCTTGTAAATTGTCCGGGTATCCCATATGCCAGCTTTGTAATATCCTCATTTTCAGAATAAATGCCAAAAATATAATGGCCGTATTTTTCCATAAGCCTGCTACATGTTGTTACACGGTTAGACATTGGATACGGATAATAAGAACTTATTATCTGGTTATAATAAGGCAGAAAACCATTCTTTACACCTGTCTTGTCATAAGGTATGTACCACCAGCCAAAATTCTTTATTTTAACTGACAGAGGTTCCACCTGTTTATAATCATTTAAAACACGATAGAGACTTTCGTCAAATTTATTTTTATATTTATTTGCTTGAGCCTTAACCTCTTCGTAATCAGCAGTTTCTTCCGAATCACTATTTTCCTGTCCTTCTACAGCATCTTCGTTAATGTTTATCGCTGAAGATACAGTTGTATTTTTAATTCTTTCATTTTTGGGAACAGACTCCTTTTTTTCTTCCTTTAATACATTATATTGTTCGGATTTATTTCCTTCTTTTATTTCTCTTTTCTTATTTTTAGTTGTTCCTTTTTTGATTTCCCCAACTTTTGTTTCTTTTTCCTCATCTTCTTTTTTATCTTCCTTTACTTCTTCTTTTACTTCTCTCTTTTTATCTTTCATTTCTGCTTTTTTATATTCTGTTTCTTCTTTCTTACTTTCCGCCCTTTTTTCTTCCTTTGCTTCTTTAGGTCGATCAGCTTTATCACCGATTGTACTTTTCGGTTCTACCGTTTGATTTCCTTTCTTCTTAAACACTGCAGGCTCCGGTTCGTTTATACTTTTGCTATTTTCTTCAGCAAGGGAAGGATCATCGGCTTCAAGCTTTCTTATTTGATCCTGGCTGCATGCATTAAATAAATTAGAATACATAGCTATTTTTTTATCTTTTACCACTGCACAAACATTGTAATCTTCAATTGCGTTATTGCTTCCGAATGTTAAGATTTTCTTAAGCATACCTTTTTTGTTGTTAATATCACCTAATTTTATTTTATTTTCTCTATCTTTATATAAGTAAACTTCACTTGTTGTCTTGGCATCTCCCAAATTTTCAACCGATACTATTATATTGCCTCTGATACCTCTGATATCAAGGCGTACATATCCTCTTGATTTATTTTGTTTATTTATCGGTTCGAAAAATTTCATCACTCTATAATTCTTATTATTCATAAAAATCCCTCCTACTGCCTTTACAAAAATATATGCCGACTTTTTTGTAAAATTACAATTTTATGGCAGGCTCAACTACAATAGCTTAACAATATCATACAAGGAACTTAAAACAAGCCAGTTTTGAGGAAAATATCTCATAATATTCCAATATCCGACACCAATAAAATCATATTCAGTGAACAAATCTAATTTTGCCTCTATGCTCCTGGCATCTTCAAACCAAACTTGGTGCTCCCTGCCCTGATTGTCAAAATAAATAAAAAACGGTGACTGAGCCTCCTCGTCATATTGAATAGGTGATCCAACGTCTGCGGCAATCTGAACGGCTTCTACATTTGAAACAGAAGCTGCTCTTGAAACATCTTGAATATAGGGCAAAATAAAATTGTATCCATAGTTAGGAATACCCATATAAATTTTATCTCTTGGAATCTCTGATACTGCATAATCCAACACTTCTCTGACTCTGTTAACCGGAGCTACCGCCATTGCCGGACCGTAAGTATATCCCCATTCATATGTCATAAGCAAAACTCTGTTTGAAACTTCTCCCAGAGCAGGATAGTCATGAGCTTCGTACAAAAGGCCGGGCTGATCTGCAGAAACCTTTGGAGCCAACGCAGTCAATACAGTAAATCCTTCCTGGTTTAATCTTTCTGTCATGTTCCTAACAAAATTAACAAAGTTTTCTCTGTCTTCAGGTAACACGTATTCAAAATCTATGTCCAATCCATAGTATTGCTTTTCTCTCAAATTTCTTATCACATTTTCAATCAAATTGTTCTGTATGTCCTGATCGTTAAGTATCGTATGCGCAAGCTCATTGCTGAATGTACCTTCTTCCGTCAGTGTGGAAATAAGCATGAGAGGAGCAACTCCGAAATCCCTGGCTATCCTTATAAGTTCCTCATCATCTATTTCAATAAGATTACCCTCAGGAGTTATTCCATAAGTAAATATAGTTATAAAAGTCAAGTAAGGCAATGTTTTCATGAGGACTGTCCTGTCAATGTTCGGATAGGCATAACCTAAGACGCGAATAGGCCCCCTTTTCTCCTGGGATAAAGTTATAGTTATCTGATCCCCTGGAAATATTGCATCAGCATACCCAATCTGCGGATTATATTGCAATAATTCTACAACCGTAGTGCCATATCTTTGAGCAATATTTTCAAGGGTATCTCCTGGCTGAACAATATGTACCTGATCGGGAACAAGTATGACCAATGTCTGACCAGGAACAAGGACATTAGGGTCCTGCAGTTCGTTATCATCAATTATTTTCTGCGGTGAGGTATTGTATTTTGCGGCAATAGTATATATGGTATCGCCTGTCTGGACTACATGAATTATCATAATTCTCTCCTTTCTTCATCAGTATATGCAGTAGCAATTTGATTGTTAAATAATCATTACACAGGTATTTTTCTACGGTTTCCCACTATTAAAAAAAACACCTTCCGGTGCTTTTTTAGTCTATTGCCTTATAAGTTTCTTAACTATTTCAGTAGCTAATGCAGCGTCTGCCTTTCCCTTTGTTTCCCTCATAATATAACCGATGATAGCTCCTAAGGCTTTTTCTTTTCCTGCCAAATACTGTGCTGCAGCACTTTTATTTGCTTTCACAGCCTTTCCACAAAGCTTTCTCAAAGTTTCCTCATCTATTCCCTTCATATCTTCATCTGTAATAAACTCTTTAACCGGCTTTCCGGTATCAAGCATTTTCTCAAGAACATTTCTTGCCATGCTGGAATTTATTTTTTTCTCTTCCACAAGAACCACAAGTTCATTCAGATATTCCGGAGGAATAGAAATATTGAATTCTTCCTTTTCCGAATCAGTAGCCAGCCTTCTGAATATCTGAACCAAGATATAATTTGCAGCTGTTTTTTTGTTTTTTATATTTTTACACGCTTTTTCAAAATATTCTGCAACATTCTTATATTTTATTAAAAGGCTCGCATCTGCTTCAGGCAATCCATATTCATTTACAAAGCGGCTGTACTTTTTTCCTGGCAGCTCCGGCAGATCATCCTTGAATTTTTTTATTTCTTCATCTGATAAATAAATGGTAACCAAGTCCGGGTCTCTGAAATATCTGTAGTCGTCCGCATCTTCTTTACCTCGCATGATTTCGGTTATATTCAGCTCTGAATTATACCGCCTTGTTTCCTGCTCAATTTTTTCACCGCTTTCAAGAATATCAACCTGTCTGTTAAATTCATACTCCATGGCCTTTGCAATAAAATTAAGCGAGTTTACATTTTTTATTTCAGTTCTTGTACCATAGGCATCTTCACCATTTTTCCTCACTGAAATGTTAACATCACATCTCAAAGAACCCTCCTGCATCTTAACATCAGAAACACCTATGTATTTCATTATAAGCCTTAACTTTTCTATATATTCCATAGCTTCGTCTATGCTTCTTATATCAGGTTCTGATACAATTTCAACAAGAGGAACCCCACCTCTGTTATAGTCCACATAAGTATCTCCTCTTTCATGAATAAGCTTTCCGGCATCTTCCTCTATGTGAATTCGTGTAATATTAATATTTTTCTCTGAGGACAATGTTATAAATCCATGTTCACAAAGCGGCTTGTCATATTGTGATATTTGATAAGCTTTTGGCAAATCAGGATATACGTAATTCTTACGGTCCATTTTTGAGATGTTTCTGATTCTGCAGTTCGTAGCAAGCCCTGCCTTGACAGCATATTCAACAACAGCTCTGTTTAATTTTGGAAGTGTTCCCGGCAGACCAATGCATACAGGACAGCAATGAGTGTTTGGCTCGCCTCCGAATTCAGTAGTACACTGACAAAATATTTTAGTTTTAGTTGAAAGCTCTATATGTGTTTCAAGCCCTGCGACCAATTCCCAGCTCATATTCTCACCCCTATATCCGTTTGCTTGTAAATTTTATTTTTTACCTGATGTTCATATTGATAAGCGGCATTTAATATAACCGCATCTTCAAAGCTGTTCCCTATTAACTGCATTCCTATAGGAAGACCTTTATCATCAAAACCACATGGTATTGAGACGGCCGGAAGCCCTGCAATATTTACAGGAACTGTACATATATCCGTCATATATGTTTCAATTGGGTCCTTTGACGTAAAGTTCAGTTCAAATGCAGTTGTAGGAACCGTAGGAGCCAACATTACATCACAGGAATCAAACACATTCTTAAATGCTTTAACAATTGAACCTCTCAGCTTTTGTGCTTTTTTATAATAAGCGTCATAGTACCCGGCACTCAGCACATATGTTCCCAGCATAATTCTTCTCTGAACTTCTTTACCGAAGCCTTCGCTTCTTGTTTTGCATATCATGTCATCTACGTCACTGTAAAAAGATGTCCTATAACCATATCGTATGCCGTCGTACCTGCCTAAATTTGAAGAAGCCTCAGCACAGGCGATAATATAATAAACAGGAAGGGCATATTTTATTTGAGGTAAATCCACATGCACAATTTCAGCACCCAAATCCTCGTAAACTTTTACTGCCTCTTGAATTGAACTTTTAATATCATCTCTTATTCCTTCAAAATATTCTTTGGCTATACCTATTTTAATTCCTTTGATACACTTGTTAAGGCTATTTGCCGTTTTTGTTCTACTGCCTCGTGATGTGGAGTCCTTGCTGTCATAATCAGATATGGCATCATAGATTATTGCCGCATCCTCCACACAGGAAGCTATAGGACCAATCTGGTCAAGACTTGAAGCATAGGCAATAAGTCCATACCTTGAAACAGCACCATATGTAGGCTTAAATCCTACAAGGCCGCAAAAGCTTGCCGGCTGCCTGATTGATCCGCCTGTATCTGACCCCAGGCCATATACTGCAAGATTTCCTGCAACAGATGAAGCCGCACCGCCTGAACTTCCTCCTGCCACATGCTTTATATCATGAGGATTTAATGCTCCCCCGAAGCATGATGTTTCACAAGATGAGCCCATGGCAAACTCATCCATGTTAGTTTTACCGAGAAGGACAGCATTTTGATTTTTTATTATGTCCCATACGGTTGCATTATAAATAGGAACATAACCTTTTAATATATTCGAGCAGCATGTTGTTTCTATGTCTTTTGTGGACATATTGTCTTTCAGTGACATTGGTATACCCTCCAATGGCAATAATTTTTCGCCCTTTGAAATTTTTTCGTCCACCTTTTTTGCAGTCTTTAATGCCGTTTCTTGTGTAATTTTTACATATGCATTCAATATCTTGTTTTCTTTTTCAATGCTGTCTAAATATTTTTTTGTAAGTTCCACACAAGATACTTCTCCGGTTTCCAATAAATTATTTATATATTTAATCCTACTCAATAATTTCACCTCCTGTTCACATGCTTTTTAACAACAAAACAACCGTTCCCTACGGATTCACTATTTTTTAATATTTCCTCCTTGTCAAAAGATTTAATAACTTCATCCTCATGATAAGCGTTGACAATATTGTTTATATCGTCAAATTCCTCATCTTTATCTTCGACAGCAGTATTAATCGTATCAGCGAATTTAATTATTTCAGACATATCTTTTGTAAGCTGTTCAATTTCCGTTTCTTTCACTGACAATTTTGCAAGTTTGGCAATCTTTAAAATATCTTCATGGGTTATCATTTCATCCTCCTATTTCTTCTATCTTATTTTTATATGAACCTCTCTTAATTGCTGCTCGGTTACCTCACAGGGAGCATTGGTCAGCAGGTCCTGAGCATTACTGTTCATTGGGAATGCAATAACCTCTCTTATATTTTCTTCTCCGGTCAGCATCATCACTATTCTGTCAATTCCAGGTGCCATTCCTGCATGAGGTGGAGCGCCATACTTAAATGCGCTGAACAGTGCTGGAAATTTTAACTCTAAGTCATTTTCCGTATATCCTGCTATTTCAAAAGCTTTTACCATTATTTCCGTATCGTGATTTCTTACGGCACCGGAAGAAAGCTCCACTCCGTTACATACAATATCATACTGATAGGCAATAATGTCAAGAGGATCCTTCTTTAATAAAGCATCAAGCCCACCCTGTGGCATTGAAAACGGATTGTGTGTAAACCCAATTTTACCTGTTTCTTCATCAATTTCATACATAGGAAAATCAACAATGAAGCACATATCAAATCTGTTTTCATCAATTAATCCAAGCCTGTTGGCCAACTCCGTCCTTATCTGGCCGGCAAGTTTAGGCGCATATTCCTTATCGTCAGCTATAAAAAAAAGTACAGATCTGGGTTTTAATCCGGCTTTTTCTTTAAGTAAAATTCGGTCCTCGTCAGAAAGAAATTTATCAATAGGTCCATGGTACTTCATTTCATCATCAACCTTAATGTACCCCAAACCTTTCATTCCTATTTCCATAGCAAATTTAAGCATTTTTTCAAAAAAACTCTTGGGCTGTGATCCGCAGTCCTGAACATTTATGGCTCTTACAGTCTTTTTGTGGAAAGGTTTAAAATCTGTATTAATAAACATATCACTTATGTCGATTATTTCAAGAGGGTTTCTTAAGTCGGGCTTGTCGGTTCCGTACTTTAACATTGACTGGCTGTAGGGTATTCTTACAAAAGACGGCTTTGAAATATTTTTGTCTGAAAACTTCGTAAAAGTTTCATACAAAACTTCTTCAGCAACTTTCAGCACATCTTCTTGTGTTGCAAAAGCCATTTCAAAATCAAGCTGATAAAATTCGCCGGGAGAGCGGTCCGCCCTTGCATCTTCGTCTCTGAAACATGGAGCTATCTGGAAATATCTATCAAATCCTGAAATCATCAAAAGCTGCTTGAACATTTGCGGAGCCTGAGGCAAAGCATAAAATTTGCCATGATGCTTTCTGCTGGGTATGATGTAATCTCTTGCTCCTTCCGGAGAGGACGCCGTCAGTATGGGAGTTTGAATTTCCAAAAATCCAAGTTCAGTCATTTTATTTCTCAAAAATGAAATTATTTTAGAACGTATAACAATATTATTGTGAACTTTCTTATTTCTTAAATCCAAAAATCTGTACTTTAGCCGCAACTCTTCCTTTATTTCTTTTGATGATTCAATTTCAAAAGGAAGAGGCGCTGTTGTCTTTCCCAGAACTTTTATTGTATCTGCTTCAATTTCAACGGTTCCAGTTTCAATTTTTTCATTTATTGTATCTTCATCTCTTTTAACAACTAAGCCCGAAATAGATACAGTACTTTCTTTTGTTATTCCTTCTATTAAATTTTCATCCTCAACTACCACTTGAACTACACCATAATGATCCCTCAAATCAACGAATTTAATTCCACCGTGATCTCTTACATTTTCAAACCATCCGGCTACCTTAACTCTACTGCCTATATCGCTCTCTCTTATTTCTCCGCACGTGTGGGTGCGATAAATATTTTCTGTTATCATATTTTTTCAATCCTTTCAAATCTTTCAAAAAAAACAGCTCCTCCATCCCGAAGGGACGAAGGAGCATATCATTCGCGGTACCACCCTGATTAGCATATATTCACATATAAGCTCACTCAAAAGACACTGGCATGTCTTAGCCGTTTTAACGCCCGGATGCGTTTGAGCCTACTCTTGCTATTTAACAATTTTGGTCAAAAGCTCAAGGATGTTCTTCCTTTAAATTCTCTGTAATAGACTCTCACCGGTGCTATCTCTCTGTGACTTAAAATTTAAATTACTCTTCCTGTCATTACTGAATATATAACTTTTCTAATTATTATATACAACTATTCTAAAAAATCAAATGGTAATTTATAACAATTGTTTACTTTACGTCATATAATTATTTTATTTATCATATCGGAATCAATGGTTATTATACTCCTGCCAATTGATTTTGCAAATATAATTAAACTATTTATATTTCCTGTATATTCCTGAAAATATATGATATATTTTGAATGGTGTATCATATACATATCCCGTTTTCTCATGCAGTCATCAGTATAGCGGTATTGCAGCAAGATTTCTCTGTCGGCCTTTTCCATGATTGAATAATACTTGTTTCGCTGATCTTCCGTCCAATTTATGGAATGTGCTTCATAAGGAAGAACTCCCTCCAATATTATTCCCGGATATTTTTCTTTTTTTTCAAGGACTATTTCCGCTCCGCACAGTTCAAAGCCTATATTCATTCCGCTCATGAAATTTGTTACGGATAAATTTTCAATCAGAGAAACAACAGCTCTTTCTATTTTTAACTTTATATTATTAAAATATGAAGACTTCTTTTTAAATAAAAACAAACTGTTTTGAGTGCAGTCTCCAATAAAGCAACAAGTCTTCAGCCTGTTAGAACCCCTCAAGTCTTACACCTCTTTTCCTGATAGTAAATTTAATACGCTGTAAGCGTATCAATGTAATTATAGCTTATTTTATATACTAATGGCAATAGATAATATATAAAAAGAGGTGATGTAATGAAAGAAAATATTATGATGCAAATTGGCAAGCGTCTTCGCAGACAACGTGAGAAATTAAATATGAGCCGAGAATATTTTGCAGAAGAGGCAGGCATCTCACCTCAATTTTTGGCTGAAATAGAAAATGGAAAAAAAGGAATGTCGGTATCAACCTTATATAAATTATGCATTAATTTTAATATTTCTGCCGACTACTTACTATTTGGTCATTTATCCTCAGAAACATTGCCTGGCAGCTCTAAAGAAAAAACACCCCTTTTGTCTGAACCTTATCGCTCATACACAGAAGATATTATAGAAATTGTAAATAATATAATTTTGGAGTCGCAAAGCAATTACAGCAAAAATAAGAACAAAGAATAAAATCACATAAAAAAATCCCGCATCACAATAAGTTTGCAGGATTTTTTATACTACTACCTGTTTGAAAAAATCAGGTCCTTTTGATCGGCAGTTATTTTAACAGTATCAGATTTCTTGATTGAACCTTTCAGCAGTTCTTCAGATAATCTATCTTCTACCTTTCTCCTTATTTCTCTTTGAAGCGGTCTCGCACCGTAGACAGGGTTAAATCCTTCTTTGGCCAGTAAGTCTTTGGCTTTGTCATCCATTTCTATTTTTATTTCCATTTTCTCAAGGCGTTTTTGTAAATTTTTAACCATCAATGAAACTATTTGCCTTGTCTGTTCTTTATTAAGCGAGTGGAATACAATTATTTCATCAATACGGTTCAAGAACTCCGGCCTGAATGTTTTCTTAAGTTCATCCAGAACATTTTCTTTCATCTTCTCATATTGACTTTTTTCTTCGTCTGTAGAGTCTGATGTAAATCCCAAAGTCCTTTGCTTTTTTATTGTACTTGCCCCTACATTTGAAGTCATGATTATAACCGTATTTTTGAAGTTAACAGTCCTGCCTTTTGCATCAGTAAGCCTGCCGTCATCAAGAATCTGAAGCAATATGTTGAAAACATCCGGATGTGCTTTTTCTATTTCGTCAAATAATATTACCGAATATGGTTTCCTTCTGACTTTTTCGGTTAATTGTCCGCCTTCATCATATCCCACATATCCGGGAGGTGAACCAACAAGCTTTGATACAGAGTATTTTTCCATATATTCTGACATATCGACTCTTATCATTGCATTTTCGTCACCGAACATTGCTTCCGCCAATGCTTTGGACAACTCAGTCTTTCCTACACCTGTAGGACCTAAGAAAATAAATGAACCAATAGGTTTTTGAGGATCTTTGAGCCCTACTCTTGATCTTCTTATTGCTTTTGACAAGGCTTCTACCGCCTGTTCCTGTCCTACTACTCTCTTATGAAGGATATCCTCCATATGGAGAAGCCTTTCAGATTCATCCCCCTGCAATTTTCTTACAGGAATTCCTGTCCACTGTGAAACGACATCGGCGATTTCCTCATATCCGATTTTTGTATCTTTGGAATTTTTAGCGGCCCACAGCTTTTTTTGCTTGTCAAGATCTTCTTCAAGCGCCTTTTCTTTATCTCTAAAGGAGGCTGCCTTTTCAAAATCCTGATTATTTATTGCAGCTTTCTTTTCAGTTTTTATTTCGTTTATTTTTTCTTCAATTTCCTTTAATCCTTTAGGTGTAGTAGATGATTTCAGCCTGGTTCTCGATGCTGCTTCATCAATCAGGTCAATTGCTTTATCCGGCAGGAATCTGTCTGATATATACCTTTGGGATAATCTTGCAGCTGCATCAATTGCTTCATCAGTTATTGCCACCTTATGGAATGCTTCATACTTATCTCTTAAGCCCTTAAGAATCCTTATAGTATCTTCCACAGTAGGTTCATCCACCATTACAGGCTGGAACCTTCTTTCAAGGGCAGCATCTTTTTCAATGTGTTTTTTGTATTCATCCAAAGTTGTGGCACCTACTATCTGAAGCTCTCCTCTTGCCAATGTAGGCTTCAAAATGTTGGATGCATCTATGGCTCCTTCCGCCGCTCCTGCACCTATTATAGTATGAAGTTCATCTATAAACAATATTATATTTCCGTCAGTTTTAATTTCATCTATGGCATTCTTAAGCCTTTCCTCAAATTCTCCCCTGTACTTGGCACCTGCAACCATGCCTGCCATATCAAGGGTAATAACTCTTTTATCCTTCAATGTCTCCGGAACATTTCCTTTAATTATTTCCTGAGCTAATCCTTCTGCAACTGCCGTCTTGCCTACTCCGGGTTCCCCTATGAGACACGGGTTATTTTTTGTTCTCCTTGACAGTATTTGTATTACTCTTTCTATAACATCTTCCCTGCCTATTACAGGGTCTAATTTTCCTTCACGAGCCCTCTGATTTAAATCAGTACCGTATTTGTCTATTGTTTTAGTATTTCCACCATTAGTCTTTGCACTTGCTCCGCCAAAGTTCTGGGAAGTTCCTCCTGTCCCTCCCTCAGTTTCTTTTCTTATTGCTTCAATAACTTCATTTCTTAGCTCCTGCAGGCTCACAGCAGATTTCAGTATTTGAACCCCTATGCCTTCGCCTTCATCTATCAGGCCAAGGAGTATATGTTCAGTTCCTACATACGGCAGTCCCATCTGGACAGAATAATGACGTGCAAGCTCGATTATATACTTACTTCTTGGGCTTATTTCTATAAACTGGGGCATAATCTCTCCTACACCGGTTGTCTTTTTTATTATTTCTCTTATTCCATTCACGTCTAACTTGTTTCTTAGTATCTTTCCTGCAATACCATCCTGTTCAAGCATTAAGCCTATCAGAATATGTTCTGTTCCAAGCACGTTCTGCCTAAAATTTTTAACTTCTTCCTGTGCCAATTCTATGGCATTTCTTGCAGAATTGCTAAATCCGCTTATCATATTTTCATCTCCCTTTGATCTTTTTACTTATTTTCTATATTTCATCATTTTAAATATTTTCCATGAAATGTTATAAACTGCTAATATTTATCAATTATCTTATGTTTTATTCATTTATAATAAAATGCTAAGTTACAGACACGACATGTATTTATTTCAAAAATTCACTTCTTATAATCTCTGCTCTTTCATTATCCATTTCATTTGGCAGCAGCTCTTTTCCCATTAAGGAAGATAAATTGCTAGGCTGTATCTTAGTCATTAAATTATACAAATCTATATTATCTGCCGCTTTTATCATTTCCATATCCTTTCCAAGTTTAACCAGAGAAATCAACCTCATTGCTTCCTCTGTCGTCATCCTTCTTGCATTTGTAAGAAGACCGTAAGCCCTATAAAATTCATCTTCCAGTTCCTCGTAATTCTTCTTTTTAAGAAACTCCCTTGTTTTTTCTTCCTTCTCAACAATTTGATCCGTTACTTGCGTTATTTTTTCAATTAACGTTTCTTCGGATGCACCTAATGTACCTTGATTTGAAATTTGATATAAATGTCCCAGTGACTTAGTACCTTCGCCGTATACCCCCCTTACTGCCACACCTATCTGTGAAACACCGTATAATAATTTCTCAACCTGATTTGTTATTGACAATGCAGGCAAATGAATCATCACAGAAGCTCTCATACCGGTTCCTATATTTGTAGGACAAGATGTAACATACCCTAACTCGTGATCAAATGCATAATCAACAGTTTCCTCTATTACATCATCTATTTTATCGCTTAAATTCCAGCATTCTTTTAATGACATTCCCTTATCAATAGTTTGGATTCTTACATGATCCTCTTCATTAAGCATTATGGAAACTTTTTTGTCAGGACTTAGTAAAAATGCTGCCGTATGATTTTTCTCAGCCAATGCAGGACTTATAAGGTGATTTTCTATTAAGGCGCTTTTTTGTAAATTTGATAATTCATGCATATATATCAGCTTATAATTTAAATTAACCCTGTTAATTGCACTATTTACTTCCTTAATTATATTTTGTGCTTCTTCCTGGTTCATCTTTATTGGAAACTTATAATTCTTTAAGTTTCTTGCAAGCCTTATACGACTCGTTATAACTATATCCTTATTTTCCATATAGACACCACCTTATTTATTTTCTTCCATTTCCTTTATTTTATCTCTGAGCTGAGCTGCCTTTTCGTATTCTTCTTTTTCAACTGCCTGCTTAAGCTGAAGTTTTAACTTCTCAATATCCTTCTGTACTCTGTAGCTTCCTCCGGCTCTTTTAGGTATTTTACCTGCATGAGTATCATATCCCTGAATATTCCTGACAACAGGCATCAATCTCTGTTTAAATGTATCAATACAGTCGCTGCATCCGAATTTACCCGTATTTCTGAACTCATCATAAGTCATACCACACTTGGAGCATCCTTTGCTCGGCAGATAAGTGGCTGTGTTAAATGCATTATTCAGCATAGACGAAAATAAATTTTCCATAGAAAAACTTGAATTTAAAAAGGACTGGTTCTTTCTTGCACATTCTTCACACAAATGCCTTTCTGTTTTATTGCCGTTTATAATGCTTGTTACATGAACCCTGGCTTCATTTTTTCCACATTCATCACATAACATAAAAATACCCTCCTATCTTATTATCATTAATTATCTTCAATTGCGGCTAAAATCATTTCCTTCAATAAATCTGCCCTTAATTTATTTCTGTATTCATAGCCAACATTACTGAGAGCCCTGTCACTTAATACTCTTTTCATAATCATTAATTCTCTTGGTGATATTACCTCTCTGTCCGCCAATGTACACAATAACCCATGAGATTTATTGTAGGTTATGCTGTCACCTATACTTTCATTTAATATTTTATTCAACTCACCATCCTCTGATGAACGCACCTTAAAAATTCTGATATATCCCCCTCCTCCCCTTCTGCTTTCTACAATATAGCCTCTATCATTGCCAAAACGAGTGGAAAGCACATAATTAATCTGGGAGGGAGCACAATCAAACTGCTGCGCAAGGATATTTCTTTGAATTTCAACAGTACTTTGGTCATTTTCCTCAAGCAGCTCTTTTATAAACCCTTCTATTATATCACTTAAATTATTGGACATTATCTCACATCCTTTGTTTGACTTTAACTTTGACTTTCTTTGACCTTAATATTATTATATCATTAGTTTTAAGGATTTCAATATTTATTTTTTAAAAAATTCAACTAATTATTCACAAAAAAATAAAATTACATTTATTTTTCCGCGTTTTTCGCCGTTTTTCTTTGATTATCTCTTTTAATACCCATTAAATAGGAAATATAAAAAAATAATTACTCTTAAGAGCTTTCATCATAAACGAAAAAACTACTGCAAAAACTGTTTTTAATAACATATTTACATTAAAAAACACTTCTTAAATTTAGAAGTGTTTTTTTAGACTTAATACATTCTACTTTATATATTCATTTCCTACCAGTTTATCCTGCAATATTTCCGTTGGTATCTCAAATTCGACCACTCCCATGTATCCCGGAGCTACTTCGTACTTATCAAACGAAATAACAAGCTTGTTTCCTGCAGTTATATAAAAATCCTGATCCGGTGAAATTTTCTCAAAAGGCTCAACAGTACCGTCCTGGTCATCAAGCCAGTATATTTTATTCTCATCAGCTTCCAGCTGCTCCGACATTTGCTGCTTAATATTTTCACTTATTACTTCAATGTAGCTATCATCCTTGAAAAGACTTTTTAGAGTAATAAGAATTTCATTTTTCTTGTCTATAGTATCATACTTAAAGGTTGTAGATGAAGATGCCACAGTGTTAACAACATATCTTCCTATGGACAGAAGCTGATCAGTATCGGTTTTAACCACATAACCGCTGTCGACTCCCATATGACCACCACTGCCGTTTTTCTTTAAGGATTCTATGTCCTTAACAAATTGATCGTAAAGATCCTTATTTTCATTATAATATTTATCATTAAGGCTGTTCTGAAGTTCCTTGTTTTCAAGCCCGTCTATTGCAGGGGTTTCTATATTTGCATCAAAGCCGTCTTCATTTATCCTGTAATTTCTTAAATTCAGGACTCTTATTATCTTACCTACCACCGGAATATCTTCCATTGTTTTTGCAAAAACATCACTGCTGTTTATTCCTATAGTCAAAGTAGATACCGAAATTATCAGCACTGCTGCAGCCACTTTTACATATTTAACATATCTTTTCTTTTTCATGATTCTCTTACCTTCCTTCAGGGATTTTTTTACAACGAAGTCCAATTCTTCAGGAACAGGTATATTCATATATTCATTCTTAATCCGTTCTAGATCATTATAATTCATTGATATCCTCCTCATCACCTAATTTTATCCTCAGGATTTTCAAGGATTTGTACAACCTCGTCTTAACGGTATTCTCATTTAAATTAAGTATTTTGGCAATCTCCTGTATCTTCAAATCTTCAAAAAACCTCAATATTATAATAGTTTTGTAATTTTCAGGCAAGTCACCCAAAACCTTTTGCAAATCCATATCTGAATAATCATCAGTACGTCCTTCTACATTGACAGAAAAAAATTCTTCTTCCGCCGGAAATACTCTTTTTTTCTTCCTGAGGAAATCTAAAGCAGTATTTACTAATATCCTATAAAACCAGGTATTAAAATAATCCGGAGTCTTTAAAGTTTCTATTGAGGACATTGCCTTCAGAACGGCCTCCTGCACGATATCCAAAGCATCATCGGCATTTTTTGTATAACTGTATCCAATCCTGTAAAATTTCTCTTCGTTTTTTTTAATATATTCTTCAAATTCATTTTGTGTTTTTTTACTAATGCGCACTTGTTTCACCTTTCCTAACACTGATGTACATCTCATGTTACACCATATAGACGTTTATGACCATCTGAAAGGTTTTAAAAATCCAAAAATTATTTTTCATTCAAATTTAATTCGGATGATTCCTTTTTTATTTCACACATAGATAAATTCTTCATAATATACAATATAATGCTGCTACAAATATTTCGGAGGTTTCATTATGATATCAAACAACAACAATGAGTGCTTTACAATAGGAAGAATCGCACCTGATTTTACAGCAATTACCACTCAAGGGACCATAACCCTGTCACAATACATAGGCAAATGGATAATACTTTTCTCTCACCCTGGAGACTTTACTCCTGTCTGTACATCTGAATTCATTGCACTTGCAGAGCTTGCACCCGAATTTGAAGAAAGAAATGTCCAGCTTTTAGGTATAAGTATAGACAGTAACCCCTCTCACTTGGAGTGGCTGTACAATATTTATCAATTTTCGGGAGTGACAATACCGTTTCCACTTATTTCCGACAGAGACGCTCAAATTTCAAACCTGTACGGAATGGTCAATCCTGACAGAATTTATGAACAAAGTGTAAGAGATGTTTTTATAATAGATCCACTGCGAAAAATACGTGCAATATTAACTTACCCGGCAACAGTAGGAAGAAACATATATGAATTGTTAAGAATAATTGATGCTTTGCAGGTATCTGACCAATATTCCGTTTCAACCCCTGCAAACTGGGTACCCGGACAGCCGGTCATAGCACCAATACCATATACCTACGAAGGTCTCCTTGAAAGAGTGAACGACCCCGAGAGCCTTAACATACAATGTTCTCAATGGTATATGTGCTTCAAGGACTACAGCGAATTGACACAAGATAATACTGAAAGCCAGATACCACTAGACGGTGAAACAAATATTTTAGAATAATTACTCCTGCATCAAAAAATCCACAATTGGCTTAAATATCTTAGTTAAACGAAAGCCCGTTTCTACGTCCTCCGGCTTGAGGGCGCATTCATAATAAAAACGCCCCTGCGATTGATTAATTGACTCTAATCTATTATAATAAAAGTATAGAAATTGACAATAATCAATTTATTATCAAAATGTTGATTAATAAACGTTTGTGAATTTGTATGTTGAGGTAAAAAGCATACAGGACATAACCGTCAGAGAATTATCAGATTTAGTTGATATCAATCGCGCAACCTTTTATCTGCATTATAAAAATGTGTTTGACATGGTGGAACAAATTGAAAATGAAATGATTGAAAATTTTCACATAGGTTTTTTAGATTCTCTGACAAAGAGTAGCTTTTTATATGTTTAAAAAACACCTCTCGGTATAATATCGAGAGGTTAAATTCAGTCAAACTTTATTTTAATTTGCCAAACTTTTTTAAATCTACAAGCAGCCTATATTAATTTTCATTTTTTGACTTGTAATTGGCGACTACCTTTTCTGCCATATTGGAAGGCATTTCGTCGTATCTTAAAAATTCCATTGTAAAACTTCCTCTTGCTTGAGTCATAGATTTTAAATCAATAGCGTACGTATACATTTCAGCCATAGGCGCTTCTGCCATTACAAGCTGGCTTCCGTCCGGCTGTTGATCCATTCCAAGAATCTTTCCTCTTCTTTTGTTCATGTCGCCCATAATGTCACCTAAATATTCGTCCGGAATATTTATTTCAACTTTGGCAATGGGTTCAAGCAATATGGGATTTGCCTCCGTCATCCCTTTTTTGAATGCTAATGAGGCGGCTATTTTAAATGACATCTCATTTGAATCGACTTCATGGTAGGAGCCGTCATACAGTGTAGCTTTCACATTAACAACCTTACATCCTGCCAATACACCCTTATTCAGGCACTCCCTCAAGCCTTTTTCCACAGCAGGAATATAATTTTTGGGAACCGCTCCGCCAAATACTTCTTCTTTAAACACAAAATCTTCTTCACACGGTTCAAATCTAATATGGACATCACCGTATTGCCCGGCACCTCCTGATTGTTTCTTGTGCTTTCCCTGAACATCGGACTTTCCCCTGATTGTCTCTCTGTAAGCAACCTTTGGAGGAGTAAGGTTGACTTCAACCTTGAAATTATTCTTAAGCTTGCTGGCTATAACCTCAAGTTGAATATTTCCCTGGCCTCCTATAACTTGTTCTTTTGTTTCTGAGTTTCGTTCTATTGTAAAGGTAGGATCTTCTTCATTCAGTTTATGAAGACCCATACCGACTTTTTCTTCATTATCTTTTGTTTTGGCGGAAACTGCCATGAAATAGCATGGTTTCGGAAAATCTATGCCCTCGTAAACTATGGGGTTAGTTTTCAAAGAAATTGTTTCTCCTGTTTTAAAACGCTGTAATTTTGAAGTGGCTCCTATATCACCAGCAATAATTTCCGATATTTCTACCTGTTCTTTTCCTCTTAGTACAAATATATTTCCAACTCTTTCGCTCTCCTGGCTTTCGGCATTATAAATGTCCATATCTTTTTTCATAGTTCCCGACAACACTTTAAATAATGTAATTTTCCCAACAAAAGGATCCACAATAGTTTTAAACACAATTGCAGATAACGGCTCGGAAACGCTGATCTTTCTTGTTTCCTCTTTATCGCCGTTAGTTCCTTTAACTTCTGTTTTATCTTGAGCAGTGGGCAGGTACTCAGTTACAACCTTCATAAGCAATTCCGTTCCTACACCTTTGATAGCCGAACCCAGTACTACAGGAACAAGCTCTCCTTCAAGAACAGCCTTTTTTAATCCTGTCCGGATTTCTTCGTCGGTAAACTCTTTACCGTCAAAATATTTTTCCAGCATTTCTTCATCTGTTTCAGCAACCGATTCCATTAGCTGATTCTTTAACTTATCAGATTTTTCCTTAGTGTCAGGCAACATTTCAACCGGTTTGGAACCTATGTAGCATTGCTCTGCCAATATATCCACATATCCGTCATAATTATCTCCTTTGCCGAGAGGAAGGGCAAACGGAACTACTTTCCTTCCCAGTTTTTCTCTTAACTGCTCCATTAAATTATCAAATTTAACGTTTTCTTTATCCATTTTATTAAGGAATATTATTCTTGGCAGGTCATTTTGTTCTGCATATTTCCATGCATTTTCCGTTCCAACTTCCACACCTGAACTTGCATCTACTACGATAACCGCTCCGTCGGCAACTCTCAGGGCTCCAAAAACTTCGCCGACGAAATCAAAATATCCCGGAGTATCAAGAAAATTAATTTTAGTATTATTATACTCTACAGGTATAACTGATGTGCTGATAGAAACTTGTCGTTCTTTTTCTTCTTTATCGAAATCAGAAATAGTATTTCCGTCTTCAACTTTGCCAATTCTTGTGGTAATACCAGCCTTGTATAAAAATGCTTCAGTCAATGTTGTTTTGCCACAGCTGCTGTGGCCAATCAAGGCAACGTTTCTAATTTTGTCAGTACCATACGTTTTCATTTACTTTATTCCTCCTATAGATTCTGCTTTGTCTTTTATATTTTACATTAAAACATGCAATTAATCAATAGAATTTTATATAGGTTGAAAGTAGAGTAATGCTGAAAAAATAATAAGGCTGCAGCATGATTAATGCAACAACCTTAATTCGTCATTATTCCGCCTCAGCTATATCATCTGCAGGTGCAACAGTAGCAGTACCTATAATATTTGAACCGTCAAATGCCAGCTTGCTTATATTATATGCCGCCAGCAGCTGATACCTTCCTATTTCAGCATTTGCCAAATCAGTATCGGCATTTAAAACATCAAGTGATGTTACCATTCCGTTTTCATAAAGAAGCTGATTAACTCTTGATGCCTCTTTTGACAATTCTACAGTTTTATCCATATTGACAAGAGCCCGTTCGGCTTTAACAAGGTTCATGTATGCTTTCCTTACATCCAACTCCACATCTTTATATGCCTGAGGTACATCTAATTCCGCAGATTCAAGTTTTTGGGCCGCTGATTTGTGCTGCCACAGATTAGCCGTATAGTATGCCTGATAAACATGAGTTTCTATTTTTTGAAGCTCCAGGTTGTTCTGAGCAGTAAGTATTTCCGGCCTGTCGGCCTTTGCTTTTTCAATTGCTTCATTCAAATCAATTTTCACTGTTGGTATATAAGTAAGTTCCTTATCTGTCAAAACCGTTTCCGAATCCAAAGGTAAATTCAACCTGTTAAACAAGTCAAGCCTTGAGATATTCAGGTCATCCTTTGCAGAATCCAAATCAGTTTTAGATTTCTGAACAGCCAACTGAGCATTTAATACTTCAGCCTTTGTAGCTGTTCCGCTGTCAAATTTTAAATTTTCAACTCGCAGCTGTTCATTTGCCTTATTAAGATTTGCCTGATTGATTTCAACAGTCTTTTCAGCAACCAGTACATTGTAGTACAATGCTTTCGTTTCTATTTCGATGCCTTTGGCTAACTGATCTTTGCCTTTTTCAAGCTGTGATATTTGAGCATCAGCATATTTTGTATAATAATCGTTTTTAGCCAACAATTTATCAACATAATTATCAGTTATGTCGACACCCATTGCTGAAACTTCTCGAAGTGGCAATGCCATCAGGGTTTCAGCCTGTTCTCTAGCATTTTTACCTTGCCTTCTTGCATCTTTAGCTTTATTGATGCCATCTTCTAATTCTAATATTTTCCTGTCGCTTTCAGTTGCCAGTTTTACAGCATTTTCAATTGACAGTTTGTCTACTTTATTGGCAACTGAATTTTCTTCAGGCAATTCTTCGGTTGATTCTGCATCAGTTGATTCTTCATCTTCCGGCGATGAATCCTCTGCAAAAGCAACATTGTTCAATGTACCGAACATAAGCAGTACAGTAAGTAACAATAATATTTTCCTTTTCATATTTTCCTCCATAATATTTAGGATTTGGTACATTAAGGTATTGAATACAAGCTAAAAAGCCAATACATTCCCCTTTTTATTTTACACTAACACTATAAAATAGCAAGTCAAATATACTGGTTTATCTTGATTCTTCTTCCAAACCTATAATGTCTAAATCATGCTTGCAGCGGTAAAACAAACTGTTTCCAGCTAGCTGAAGATCGTTATTTTACCACCTTATTAGCCACCAGCTGCATCAATATGCCCTTGCTACATACACCATATGTTTTGCTTCTTTGCCGCAAATGTGGCATTTATGACCAAGGTCTTCCTGTTCAAACGGTATGCACCTGATTGTTGCTCTGGTTTCTTCCTTCAATTTATCTTCGCATGCTTTATCGCCACACCACATCATCTTTGCAAATCCCGGACGGTTCGGCAAATCTTTTTTATATTGTTCATAGTCTTCTACTTCATATGTGTTAGCTTCCCTGTGAGCTTTTGCTTTTTCAAACAATTCATTCTGCATTGCTTCAAGCATACCTGAAATAGTGTTCTCAATATTGTCCAAAGGAATAGTTTCTTTCCCCGGCTTATCTCTTCTTACTACAACCGCTTGATTATTTTCTATATCTCTCGGTCCTATTTCTATGCGTATAGGATATCCTTTCATTTCATACTGATTAAATTTCCACCCAGGTGAATTTTCTGTACTGCTGTCAAGTTCCGCTATGATTCCCTTGCCCTTGAGTTTTCTAAGTAATTCATTTGCTTTATCCAAAACTCCTTCTTTGTTCTGAGCTATGGGAATTATAACTACCTGCACAGGTGCCATTTTTGGAGGAAGCACAAGGCCTCTGTTATCAGAATGAACCATGATCAGACCTCCTATAAGCCTTGTTGAAATACCCCAGGATGTATGGTATGGATATTGTTCCTGACCATTCCTGTCTTGGAATTTTATATCAAACGCCTTTGTAAAGTGCTGCCCCAGGTTATGAGATGTTCCTGCCTGCAATGCCTGCCCGTCGTGCATCAATGCTTCCATGGTGTATGTTGCTTTAGCTCCGGCGAACTTTTCCTTTTCACTTTTTTGACCTCTAACAACCGGAATAGCCATAAGTTCTTCAGCTACTTGTCTGTATATTTCAAGCATCTGTAATGTTTCTGCCTGAGCTTCTTCTTCCGTTTCATGCAGAGTATGGCCTTCCTGCCATAAAAATTCAGAAGTCCTTAAAAAAGGCCTTGTTGTTTTTTCCCATCTTACCACATTGCACCATTGGTTATATAAATAAGGCAGATCTCTGTATGAATTCAGCCATTTACTGTACATATGGCAGATTATAGTTTCCGAAGTGGGTCTCACAACAAGCCTTTCTGTCAGTTCCTGGTTACCTCCCTTGGTAACCCAAGCCACCTCAGGCGCAAAACCTTCAACATGCTCCTTTTCTTTATTTAATAAGTTTTCAGGAATTAATAAGGGGAAATACATATTTTTATGACCTGTCGCCTTGAACCTTTCGTCTGCAAATTGCTGTATTTTTTCCCATAACGCATAACCATAAGGCCTGATAACCATAAAACCTTTTACAGGTGAATAATCAGCCAATTCGGTCTTTATTACCACATCGGTATACCATCTGCTGAAGTCCTCCTCCATGGGCGTAATTTCTTTTACAAAATTCTTTTCTTTTTTAGACATAATTTCTCCTTTCAATTCAAGTCCCAAGTATATGTGAATACGGCAGATCTAGTATCAGCCGCCTGTCTCAAAATATAAATAAAAATAAATAAACCGCCTCTTGTGCAAGAGACGGTTTTCCGCGGTACCACTCTAATTGCTGTTATACAACAGCATCTCATCTACATAAGGGATTCTTCCCTTCGGATTATATTCCGAATACTCTGAGGCGGGTTCTTCATACAGTGGGCCGAAGGACTTCCACCGATAACCTTCTCTCTTTGGACCGTACATGAATAATGCTCCTCTTCATTGCATTTATTTATTTATTTGCCATTTATCTTATATAAAATTTCTATTTTTGTCAATAAGTTTTTACTTCAAGTTCTCTTATTAATTTATATTTTTAAAAAATCTCATTAATCATAAATAACAGTTATGAAACACACATTTCAGATATGAAGTATCCTGTAAGATTGAAATATACCAAAGAAATTAAAAATAATTATAAACATTACAAATATGTAATCCCACTTAGAAATTTATTTTGAAATTTTATTAAATAAATTAAATCTGTCCTATTTTTAATAATTTGTAGTTTTTTGAAGTGCATTTTATATCCAAATTATTTAAAAATATTGAATATAATTAAAATTAAATTCATGTATTCATCCTTTTAAAAGTTAAAATAGCGCAAATAAATTTTTTGATAATTCTAATCTCTCAGTTACTTATAACTGAATAATTGTTGCAATTATTATAAAAATAATACTCAGGCCCCATTCGATTAAAGCCAGCTTGATTGCAAATTTAAACCATTGTACATAGCTGACATTAGCAACACCAATACAAGCATTGGTTGTGGAACTCGTAGGTATAATACAATCCGAAAAACCTGCCGCACACTGAAAAGCAATAACAGAAGTTTGCAAAGTAACACCTGTCATCTGGGCCAGAGGACCCATAATTGGCATAACAAGTGCTGCCAAGCCGCTGCCGGAAGGTACAAAAAAGTTTATGATAATATTTATAAAAAACATTCCTACAGCAATAAGGGATGACGGAAGCACCTGCAAAACGCCGGCAAATGCATTTAAAATCGTATGAAATATCATCCCTTCCTCCATTACCAAAAGTATGCCGCGGCCCATGCCAATTGCAATACATGCAAATATCATAGAACGAGCACCTTCAATCCAAGCTTTGCATATTTGATTTCCACTAAGTCCTCCTACAATACCTGAAATTATACCCATTGCCAAAAAAATAGGCGACATCTGTCCGGCAAACCATCCTAATTTTAATGCACCATATATAATAGTGAAAAAACATATCAACATGGTAATTAACACAAAAATGTTACGTACGCTAAATTTTGTCGAGGAAGTATATGTCAAATCTTCATTGTCATTTAAATCGGACATTGTTTTTTCAAGTTCATAGCAATAGCTTTTCGTCGGATCTTTTTTCACTCGTTCAGCATACCAACTTGTATAAGCCACAGCTGCAATTAAAATTACAACATGCATTATAATACGATACCAGGCGCCTGAAAATATAGGCAGACCGACGATTCCCTGTGCAACTGCTGTAGCGTATGGATTGAATGTCCCTACAGAACTTCCCACAAACGCACCGCACATTACCATGGAAATGCCTGTGATGCTGTCGTACCCAACTCTGCGGGCTAAAGCAGTACAAAGTGGAACAAATATTACACATTCCGCATCAAATCCAATCAGTCCTCCAAGAAGCGAAAACAAAAACATGATAATAAAAATTATCCAAAACTCCTTTCCTTGCAAAGCCTTTGCCAACTTATTAATGAGAATATCCAGCGTCTTAGTTTCATTAATAACCGCAAAGGAACCTCCGGCAATCATTACAAAAAAAATCAGAGATGCCATACTTACAAGGCCATTCGGAATCGCATCAAAAAATTGATATAAAGATACCGGATTTTGTTCTACAGAATGAAATGTTTCCGGAACCAATATTTCACGCCCTGCTTCATTTTCTACTGTATCAAACTGACCTGCCGGTATAATATATGTCAACACCGAACAAATAATTAGAATGATAAAGATTAACAAAAATGTATGAGGAGGTTCTATAGAAAGTAGTTTAAACATGTTTTTCTTCTTTGGTGTTTTTTTATCTTCGTTATCTTCGTTCATATTTATTTCTATTCCTTTCGTTAAACCTCAAGATGAAAAAAGTTATTGAACAGAGAATTTCAACTTATTGTCTAAGTACATTTTATTATTCAAAAGTTCCTTTTTTTATTACTTTTCTATCGTCCATGAACTTCTTCCCTTTAGCAAATACATATTCTATTTCAAGCTGTTTATTAAGTAATACAATATCAGCATCTGAGCCTATTCCTATACTACCCTTTAACGGATACAGGTTAAGAGTCTTTGCAACATTTTCCGTAATAACTTTTACAGCAGTAGAAATATCTAAGCCTTCGCACAATACTGCATCTTTAAATTCTTCATGCAAAGAATCAAGAGTTGTAACCACCAGCCTTTCAACCTTACCACTTTTATTATAAACAGCCATGCTTCCATTTCCATCGGAACTCATAGTTATATGATCTGCAGGTACGTTGTTTTCAATACACATTTTTATTGCCTTGCTTGGTTTTATAGCTTCGTCAAATCCATCATCCGGCCTTATCCCTGATGTTATATCAATGTATGCTCCCATCTTGGCCAATTTCATAGCCTGCTCCAATAAGTCGGGGGTTCTGTTTACATGAGTAGGCACAAAATTTCGTGCGGGAATTTCGCTCTCTTTTATTATATCAAAAATCATATTTAATCCATCATTCCCTACACCCATGTGAAATTGAGCTATACCGCACTTCCCGCTTAACATGCCGCCAACTCTTGCTTGAGTAACAATTCTTTTTATTTCATCCTTTGTAGGCTGAGAAGATCTGTGATCTGATAGTGCTATTTCTCCAACCCCAATAATTTTATCAATTAGTATTACATCTCTTCTAACGTCGCCGGTAATGTTATTTACAGGCACTTCATATGAACCGGTAAGCATATAAGCTGTAATTCCTTCTGTCTCTAAAGCTCTTGTTTTAGCCAAAAGTGATTCAAGATGCCTTGTAGTTCCATCCGTACCTAAAACTCCAACTAAAGTAGTTACACCTGCCTCTATAACTTCAGATAAGAATATTTCAGGTGTCCTGCTGTAAAATCCGGCTTCTCCTCCACCACCTATAATGTGTACGTGCTGATCAATGTATCCGGGAACCATAATCTTATTATCAGCGTTTACAACATCCACATTTATATCAAAATTATTTTCATTAATATCTCTTTCAATTTTCACTATTTTACCTTCTGAAATAAGCACATCATTTATGCCTAAATCTTCAGGTGAATATATTCTTGCTTTTTTTATTAATAACATTTATTCCTCCCAATATAATATCTTTCGTTCCTGATTTAATGTATAAAATCAGGTAAAATTTTGCTTCTCTATCTATAATATAACACATTTTTAACTAATTGATATTTTATGTAGTTATTTTTTTATTATTATATCTGTATTTTTTTATGTCAAATTTGTAAATATTTTACTTTTAGAGAGACATATATCCAAAAAAAACGAGGGATGGTTGTTTATAAACAAATACCATCCCTGATAGTCCCCTATGTAATATATTCCACTAAATTCCTCTTTTAATTAATGCTTCATAACATCGACCACTTTGTAATTACTGCTGACTATCTCTCTTTACTGATTATTTTGGGTTCTTTTGGCTGATATGCTCCCCAAAAAGATGTTGTGCCTCCAGCAGAATATGCTGTTTTTTTGATTTGATCAGCTGCAAATCTGAGCATCATTTTTTTTATGTTTTTCATCGTTTTCACCTCCTTTGATTCTTATTAAAATTAAACTAGCAATCAAAAACAAGGTAATTATAATTGTATAAAAAAATCTTATATTAAAATTATACAATACTAAACTTAGTATATAAAATACAGACAATAAAAATAAAGTTATTTTTTTATTCTTAACCTTTTGTTTTTTTGTCAATTTTTTGTTTTCATTATCAACAGGAGCATATTTTAAAATAATATAAACTGTTAAGGCAATTAGTGCTGCTGACGAAGTGCCAATAATTTCACGCGGAATAAAATTCACTGCTGCCATCGTAATTAAATAAATTGTAATTAATGTCATGTTACATTTGATATAAGAATTAGCATGATATCCGCCCGAATACATCCTGACAGATATAAATGCAGATAAGAACAAAACCGTATTTACCAAATTATTTAAAAAAATTCCCAAAGTTAAAATTATAGCAATGCCTATAACGGAAGAAAATATTAAATGCAGACCATAAACATATATTTCTTTTTCTTCCTTACTAATTATTTCATTTGTATAAAAATAATTAGTTATATTTTCTGATAAATATTTAATCATTGAAAGCCTCTAATAATTAATTTAACCTTGTCTAAATATTAACCGAATTACTTTTATAATTCAAGAGGTATGGGACAGTTGGCAATATACTAATATACTTGGCATGTATTTTTGTTGTTTTTCCCCAATAATAAAATATCGCATATAAAAGTATTGCCATTTTCGGTAAAGTCTATTATTCCGTCGTATTTTTCAACTGTTTTTCTTATACTTCTTATTCCCATTCCATGATTTAATTTATCGGGCTTATCGGTCAATAACTCGGGATTATCCTGTAATACGGAGTTTGCTATTGTATTCTTAACCTGTATAGAAATATAACCTCGCTTTTTCATTATAGATAAATGTATTTGTTTATTATCCGTTAATTTTTCACATGCTTCTATAGCATTGTCCAATAAATTCCCAAACAATATGTTTATATCGGCATCTTCTATTAGGTCTACTACTTCATAGCTAATATTGTACCCTGTTTTAATACCTTTGTAATTAGCTTCTGAAAACTTATTGTTAATAATGGCATTAAACATGTCATTTTTAGTAAATACAAATTTTTTTGTAAGTTCTATATTTTCTATCAAGCTGTTTATATAATTTAACGCTCTGTCATTATTCTTATCTTCAATAAAAGTTCGAATACCAAGCAATTGGTTTTTCATGTTATGCCTTATTGTCTGTATTTCCGTATACAGATTTTTTAATTCAACGCTGTGCTTCTCTTGTAGCTTGATGTTTTGTTTTAGCAGCCGGTTCTCTGTTGAAATTTCATAATCTTTTACTGATTTCATAAAAATTCGGTAAAATATCACATTAGCAGCTATTAATCCGAAAATTGACAGGAGTAAGTAAAATGTTCTCCTTTTGTCATTGTTGTAAACAGCTGATTCTGTAATTGTCACCATTATGAAAATTGTTAACATAGGTATTACAGTAATTAATATCCATGATGAATCCGGTACTTTTTTATAATTACCGGACCTGAATTTTAAAATAATCCTTGATATATAAAATAAAGTAATTTTAGATGAAAGCAATAGTACAAATCTGTGAGCTTCAGATGTAACCATCATAGAATCAACGCTAACATTGAATATTATACCAAATATAAATATGTAACATCCGTTTGTTAAAATTAATATGACATTAATTAAAATACAGCTGTATATTTTAATCAAAGGATGCCCTTTGAGAGCAGTCATACTGTATATTATCATGATAGCTATTGCTATATAACTTGGTATTTCAATGGGCACGTCCACGTAGTTAGACATGGATACATCAGCAAAAAGCAATACTACTGTCGTCAAAAACATAATTCTCTGCTTAATGCCTTCATATTTACAACCATTAAATTTAGTTATAAACTCTATTAAGAGACATGATTCAAAAATATTTATTGCCAGTTCAAATAATAATATCAATGCTTCCCCCATATACTCACCTCAGATAATCTAAAAGTTTCTGTCGGACATATTGCCTGCGAGATCTGCTTACAGGTATCTTTATGTTGTCTTTCAATATTACAAAATCATTTTTAATGCTATAAATGTATTTTTGATTTACCAGGTATCCGAAATGAGTTCTTATAAAGCCGTAATTTTCCAATTCTTTCTCTTTTTTATTTATACTGTCTCTGTATTTAAATTCTTTATGATTAACTGTATTAACAATAATATAGTTCCTGCTGCTTTCAATGTACAAAATACTGTTAACATCTATTTCATAATATTTATTTTCAATTTTTATATTTATTTTATATGATCTTTCATCAAACAATTTATATACTTCAGAAACTGTTTCGGAAATTTCTTCTTTTAATCTGGATTTCCGTATAAACCTGAATGGCTGTGCTTTTAAGGATTCATATACCAGCTCATCCTTGCATGTTACAAAAACAATAACAGTATTTTTGTTTATGTTTTTTATGGATTTGGCAGCATCAATACCATTAAATTCCGGCATTTCTATGTCTAAAAAAATTATGTCAAAATTTTCTTCACAATTATATTCTATAAGGTTTTTTGCATTGTTAAATTTTATAATTTCAAAATCACAGTCCTTTTTGCCAAATTCTTCTTTTGCTATTTTATATAAATTGTCTAATGCAGCCTCTTCATCATCGCAAATTCCAATTCTATAGTATTTCATAATGCCCCCTATTTAATGTCATATAACTTAAAAGCATTTTCATAATATCTATTTTATTTGGAAACCGGACAATTGTCAATCAGCTGTAACAGTTTTAGGAAAAACTATAAAATATGAGAAAAGATTAAAGAACGTTTGTCTTTTTAAATAAAATTTATTCTATCTTCCCTTCAAGATAAATACGGAAAGTTCCGGAGGCGCCATAAATCTTAGAGGTATATGTGATGTACCCAAGCCTACGTTTACATACAGCACAGTCTGCCTATAATTGTTAAAACTATAAATACCCCCTGTATATTTTTGAGCCATGGATGGAAAAAATAATTTTATTCCCGGAAGATTTACCTGTCCGCCATGGCTGTGCCCGGACAAGAACAAATCTATGTTATACTGCAATAATGGATCTACTACATCCGGCTCGTGGCTCAGCACAATATTGTAACTGTCATCATCAAGCAATTTAATCAGCTTTTTTTTGTCAAATTTGCCGAATATGGAGTCATCCATACCTATAATGTTTATATTATATTCACCTAAGCTTACTTTTTCATTTTTCAACAGTTTAAAGCCGCTATTTTTCATTATTTTTTTATATATACGTTCTGCTCCCCCTCCATAGTCGTGATTACCATAAATAGCATACTTGCCCAAGGGAGCCTTAATCTCGCTCAGTATCTCCCAAATTTCATTTATATTTCCCTTGTTTTCGTACTTATTGTATTCATCTATCAAATCACCAGTAAAAACCACAATATCAGGGATTTCTTCATTAATTTTTTCTACAGATTTTTTTATATCTGCCTCATTGAAATTTTCAGATATGTGCATATCCGAAAATTGGAGTATTCTTAATTCCTTCTTATCTTTGGTTATGAGGCTGCTGTTTATATTTTCATAATGCACCTTCAAAAGACCAGGTTCTATAAATCTTGCATATATGTAAAAAGATATAACTGCTAAAAAAATTGTTAATAAAAAAGCAAAAAATTTTCTCAATACCCTTCCCCCAAAAAAGTTTCAAATTGTGGTATATCAAATTTGGCAAAAAAAATAAAGCTAAACTTCATTCATTAAATATTGCTTGATTTTTCAATGGATTTAAAGTTTTGCTTTATTTAAATGGCCTTATTTTTACATGATTCTTGTTTTTTCTTCATTACACATGAAAAACTCAACATTATTTGTCAGAATATCAATGTAATTAAATGACATAACTCTTTTTAATCCTTTGTTCTCAACATGGACCGTAAAAACCGAAGGATAGGTATCGGCAATTATTCCCTCGTTAATTTGTGATCTTCTCTTTCCTTTTTTTACCTTAAAACTGACTCTTTTCCCTATATATTCTTCAACTAATTCCTTAACTCTCATAACAGAATCCACTGTCAAAAAACCACCTTCTAAACTATAATAAATGAAAAGCAGGTAAATATTCTTCATTTGTTGATATGTTTACCATTATTTTAAAAATTATGTGTTTTTTCTTGTATTTACTTTATTTTTATCTTGCAAAGAATAAAAAAAAAGAATAGTATTATAGTATTGGCATATCAAAAAGGAAGTGAAAGTAATGGACGAGGTCCCTACGGCCGAACGGTCTGATTATTTGAAAAAACCAAATACTTCTCTATTACTGAACTTTTTATCAATTTGGTAATAGAGAAAATCTATTATTAAATTGAGGTGGATAATGCTTAATATATACAAAACAGTTGATGATACTCTTTTGACGCTGGAAGAAATAGAAGATGGGGCATGGATCAGCCTAGTTAACCCTGCGCCTGAAGAGCTTAATTTTATTGGGAAAAAACTTTCTGTGGAAAAAGACTTCTTAGGAGCGGCTTTGGACGAAGAAGAAACCGCACGTTTAGAAACAGAAGACGACCAGGTATTAATATTGGTTGATACCCCATATGTTGAAAAAGCCGATAATCATATAGTTTATGAAACATTGCCTTTGGGAATTATAATTACGGACAAAAATATAATTACTGTATGCCTGAAAAATTCCATAATAATGGGCCAATTTGAAAAAAATAATATTCGTACATTTTGCACTTATAAAAAATACAGGTTTTTGTATCAAATACTCTATAAAAATGCTCAAAGGTATCTACTTTATTTAAGACAAATTGACAAAATGAGCAATCATGTTGAAACACAGCTCCATCAGTCTATGAAAAACAAGGAACTATTCCAGCTGCTGGACTTGGAAAAATCATTGGTTTATATAACAACTTCATTAAGCGCAAATCAAGTTGTTCTGGAAAAAATTATGCGCATCAATATTATTAAGAAATATTCCGAAGATGAAGATTTGTTGGAGGATGTAATAATTGAAAATAAACAGGCTATAGAAATGGCTAATATATACAGCGGTATATTAAGCGGTATGATGGATGCATATGCTTCAATTATATCCAACAATCTTAATATAGTCATGAAACTTTTAACGTCAATTACTATTCTAATGGCAATACCAACAATGTTTTCCGGATTCTTTGGAATGAACCTTAAGAATATTCCATTTGAAACATCTCCCTTCGGATTTTGGATTGTACTTGGCATATCAATATTGACAGCTTGTATTGCAGGATTCATTCTTGCCAAAAAGAATTTATTTTAAACGTGAACAGCACCCGGTTTTCTTCAATTACACACTGGAAAACCGGGTGCTGTTCATTGTAACTTATAAAATTTTTAAGGTTAATTTAAGTTGTTTAAACTTGATGAGTATTATATAATCCCATATTTGACAGTTAGACAAGATAAAAACTCTGATATCCTTTGAAAG
>ENA-UOOE01000328-UOOE01000328.1-fermentation-metagenome-genome-assembly--contig:-NODE-328-length-49007-cov-4.894366_pt1 | contig 49007 bp, 45 predicted proteins | sample MGYA00245776_ERZ724021 | MGnify/ENA primary metagenome ERZ724021 (study PRJEB28704, sample SAMN03018321) | fermentation metagenome | biome: anthropogenic terrestrial biome; feature: soil; material... | reverse complement strand
TTTTGTTAAATTCAAATCTATTATTCTTCATAAAGTTTTTTAATTCAGAAATCTTATTTTCATTTTCCTTATAGATTTCATGAGATTCGTGAACGCTAACTTCTTTGAAATTGACTGATGAACCAGGACCCATTTGAGCAAGTATGCTTAAATCTGGGGTTAGTACAGTGGCTATCTTTGTATATCCACCAGTAGTACCTCTGTCCGACATCAAAATAATTGGTAAACCACCGCCTGGTACCTGTACAGAACCATATACTATACCGTCAGATATTATGTCAGCACCATCCTTATGCGCTATTACAGGGCCGTCAAGTCTATACCCCATTCTATCAGCTTCGGAAGTTATTTTGTATGTTGAATTCAGAAAGGTTTCTATTCCTTCATCTGTAAAATAATCATCCTGTGGTCCCAATACAACTCTTAGAGTATATTCTTTTTCATATATAGGTATATATTTCTTTGGAGCATAGCTTCCAGTTGAAGCTAAGTTTTTTTCACCTAAAGGAAGCTCATCTCCTTTTTCAAGCTTACGTCCTTCGAAACCACCAAGTTTGCCTCTCAAATATGTGGATTTGCTCCCCATTATTTCAGGAACATTGATACCTCTGCTAAAAGCAATATAACATCTCAAACCATTAGTTACACTTGAGAAGCTTAGCTTATCTCCTTTTGCTACGGGTATACTTGTCCACAATTCAACTGGCTCTCCGTTTAATTTAGGTTTCATATCTGCTCCTGTTATGGCTATTACCTCATCACAGTCAAATTCTATTTCGGGACCCATAAATGTAGTTTCAAGAACCGCCTCATTTTCATCATTTTCAACTAGTAAATTGGCAACTCTAAAGGAATAATTGTCCATTGCTCCGGCAACTGTTACGCCGAACTGTTGATATCCCAATCTACCTCTATCCTGAACTGTGGTAAGAAGTCCAGGTTTTATTATTCTAATTCTATTCATGGCTTCTTACCTCCCCGTTTATGATAATATTTACATTGTATTTTCTTTGCTCTGCTAACTTTTGTATCTCAAAGAATTCTTCTTCAGTGATATTTACAAATCTGACATAATCTCCAGCTCTTAATAATATAGGAGCTTCTCCCAATGGATCATACAGCTTAATTGGAGTTTTACCTATAAGCTGCCATCCACCAGGGCTGTCGATAGGGTATATTCCGGTTTGAGTTCCTGCAATACCTGCAGTGCCTGCTGGTATTTTTGTTCTTGGTGTTTTAAGTCTAGGAGTTGCAATTTTTTCGCTCATTCCTCCTAAATAACCAAAACCAGGAGTAAAACCCAACATATACAATAGATAATCGGTAGAAGTATGGATTTTTATTACTTCTTCTACAGAAATTTTATTATGTTCAGCTACAAATTCAATATCCGGACCATATTCTCCTCCATAAAGAGTGGGGATTTCAACGATTCTATAATCTCCAGCATCACCCTCGGGGATTGAAGTTTCCAATTCTTTTAAGATGCCAACCAACTCATCGTATTCAATCTCCATTGGATTATACATGATTTGAATAGACCTGTAAGTAGGTAATAATTCTGTTACTCCCTTAATATCCGATGTCTCTATTCCCTTTACTACATTTCTAATTCTTGCATTGATTTTAGGACTTATACTATTGCCAAATTCCATAAACACTGAAGAATCTCCTGCTGGTAAATACTTTGTGTTATCATACATTTAATCACCTTCCTAACTCCAGAGTGCTTTGATACCTGTTAATGATCTAACTCCTAGGATAGCAGTAATTATAACTACTAAAATACCTGTATAAAGTAACCACTTAGGATGTTTATATTCTCCAACTATTTCCTTCTTACCTGATGCTACTAGCATAACTCCAAGTGTAATAGGAAGAATTAAGCCATTTAACGAACCTACTATTACCAATAGTTTAGCAGGTTGTCCTATTGTTATAAATATAATAGCTGATAAAGCTATAAAAGCAATTATCCACTTATTAACATGGTCTGAAATTGTCTTTGTAAACGTCTTTAAGAATGATACAGATGTATATGCACATCCTACTATAGAAGTTAAAGCTGCTGCCCATATTACTAATCCAAAAAACTTATATCCTAAATTTCCTGCTGCTTCTTGGAATGCTGACGCTGGAGGACTCGCTGGATCTAACTTAAATCCGGTTGTTACAACCCCTAATATTGCTAGGAATAGAAGAATTCTAACTATAGAAGCAATTCCCATCCCCATTACTGCAGACTTATTTATTTGGTCGAGATTTTCCTCGCCTGATATACCAGCATCAAGTAGTCTGTGACCGCCTGAGAATGTAATATACCCACCAACAGTACCACCTACTAAAGTAATAATCGCTAACATTGGCATTTCATCCGGTATAAATGTTCTTTTAACAGCTTCTCCAATTGGAGGACTGGTAGTAAGCGCTACATAGCCGATAACTATAATCATTAAAGCACCTAGAACTTTAGTCAAGGTATCCATTGCATTACCTGCATTTTTATTTAAGAATATAATGATTGCTAATATGGCAGATATTGCTGCGCCTAAAGTATAATCTATACCAAACATTACATTCAAACCTGTAGCTGCCCCACCAACATTGCCAATATTGAAAGCTAGTCCACCAAATGCAACTAAAAATGCCACAAAATAACCCAATCCAGGTAATACCTTGTTTGCTACTTCTTGTCCACGCAAACCAGATACACCTATTACTCTCCAAACATTAAGCTGAGCTATAGCTGATAGAATCAATGAAGAAAGAATTACAAATCCAAAGGTTGGGCCTAATTGTTCCGTAAATACAGCTGTTTGTGTTAAAAATCCCGGCCCTATTGCGGATGTTGCCATTAGAAAAGCCGCACCGATTAATACCGACTTGTTGTTGTTTTTAGCTTTATCATCACTCATCTTATATATTCCCCTTTCTAAATGAAGCTGCCTATGTTTTTGACCTGAATACCATCTTTCTCAAGGCTTTCTTTAATGGTTTTAACAAAGTTTACAGCTTCGGGATTATCCCCGTGTGTACAAATGGAATCAGCCTTAATATCAACATCAGTACCATCTATTGCTGTAACCTTACCTTCTTTAATCATTCTTTTAATTCTTTGAATAGCTAAATCCTTGTCATGAATCATAGAGCCAGGAAGTTTTCTACTAACTAATGTTCCATCAACATTATAAGCTCTGTCAGCAAATACCTCATGAGCAACTCTTAACCCTTTTTCCTCTCCACGTTTGAGTATATAACTACCGCTTAATGCCATTAAAATAATATCCCGACCATATGTATCTGCAATAGCATCTACAATAGCATCGGCTAATTCAGGCTTAATACATGCAGTGTTATAAAATGCACCGTGAAGTTTAATGTGTTGTAGTTTGATACCGTTTGCCTTTGCAAAAGCATCAAGCGCACCTACCTGGTATAGCATATATGCTTTTGCTTCAGCTGGGGTAATATCAATCTTTCGTCTCCCAAATCCCATTAAGTCAGGATATCCAGGATGTGCTCCAACAGCAACACCATTTTTTACAGCTTCTGATACAGTTTTGTTCATGATTAAAGGGTCGCCGGCATGCCAACCACAAGCAATATTGGATGAAGTCACATATTTCATTACGTCACTATCCATACCTAAAGTATAAGCACCGAAGCTTTCCCCTAAATCTGAATTCAAATCTACAAATTTTGCCACAACCAAACACCTCCGCAATATATTAGTCCTTTATAGGGCATAGTTTATATATACTACATTATATATAAAAAATCCTTTTTTTTTTGAAAATTAGTGATGAAATTTTGAACTCATAAATATTCCATCAGAGAATAGTTATTTATAGCAAAAAGTAGGGTATAATTAATTGATATATTATACATTGAGAAAAGGAGTGGTTTAATTGTCGACACCGCACATCAATGCAGCTAAAGGCGATATTGCTGAAACTATATTGTTGCCGGGAGATCCCTTAAGAGCTAAATTTATAGCTGATAATTTTTTAGAAAATGTAGTTCAATTTAATACAATAAGAAATATTTTTGGATATACTGGTAGTTATAAAGGAAAAAGGATTTCGGTAATGGGTACAGGAATGGGTATTCCTTCGATTGGAATATATTCATATGAATTGATACATTTTTATGGAGTAAAAAACCTAATACGAATAGGTTCATGTGGAGCTTTACAAAAAGACTTAAAGCTATATGATGTAATATTGGGAATTGGTGCAAGTACAAACTCTAACTACGCCAAACAATATAATTTACCTGGAACTTATTCGGCTACTGCCTCATGGAAGCTATTGTATAAGGCAAAACAAGTTGCAGATCAAAAAGATATCCATGTAACGGTAGGAAATATTTTATCCAGTGATACATTCTATTCAGCAGATAGTACTGATTCTAAAAGATGGGCTGATATAGGAATACTTGCTGTTGAAATGGAAGCCTATGCCTTATATTGTAATGCAGCAGCAGCCGGTGTAAATGCACTTTGTATCCTTACAGTTTCAGATTCCATAGTAAATAAGGAAGAAACTACAGCAGAGGAAAGAGAAAAAAGTTTTACAAAGATGATGGAAATAGCTCTTGAATTAGCTTAATATATTAGAAATTAGAAAAAGTGACATATTAATTAGTCACTTTTTTCTTTTGAAGATAATAATTTTTAGTCAAGTATAATAAGCGACTAAAAGATGCAACCTAACAATGAAATGACAAATCATGTATATCAGATTGAGACGGACAATATGATAATTTCTATATTTAGGTTTTAAAAAATTTGTTAGGAGGATAAAGATGGAACAAAGAACATGTAAAAACTGTAATAAAATTTTTACAGGAGATGATGAACTTTGTAGTGAATGCAAGATAAACAAAGGTAGTACTGATGGAAAAAGTGATAGGCTTGCTGCTACTATTGAAGCTTTGGCAGTTATGAAAAGCTATAAGGAATTAAAAAAATAATGCGACTTCTTTAGAGTAAAAGTTAGTTATGATTATGTGATGCTTATGGAAATTCTAAATATATTGTGATAATATATAATTGAATTTTTGTGTGGAAAATTGAATATGTAAGAATTTGGAGGGCTTCTTATGAAAGAACTAATTTTTGGATTAATCGGTGGTACTGCACTGCTTATGTATGGTGTAGACAAAATGGGAGAAAGTTTGGAGAAGGCATCAGGGGATATCATGAAGAAGATGCTTTCGATTTTAACAGGTAAGGTTTGGAGTGCTTTTTTAGTAGGTACATTTCTAACAGCCTTAGTTCAAAGTAGTACAGCGGTAACAGTACTGACCGTTGGTTTTGTTAGTGCAGGTCTTATGAATTTATCACAGGCATTGGGAGTTATATATGGAGCAAATATTGGGACAACCATAACAGCTCAGTTGATGGCCTTTAGTTTTAGCTTTAAATTAACCGAAATTGCTTTACCTGTGTTGGGAATAGGCTTTGCGATTTCGATTATATCCAAAAATAAGAATATAAAACATATGGGTGAAGCGTTGATGGGATTTGGTATGATGTTTTTAGGTCTTAGTATTCTAAACTCTGGGATTCCATATATGCAGGGAAATTCAACTCTAAGATATTTCTTCCAGAACTACGCTTCTAACCCATTTATAGCGATACTCTTAGGTATAATAGCAACAGCTCTTGTACATAGCAGTGCTGCTACAGTAGGTTTGGTTATGGTATTGGGACAAGCAGGGTTGTTGGATTTACAATCGGCTATTTGTATAATGATGGGTGACAATATTGGAACCTGTATTACAGCACAACTGGCAAGCATGACGGGTACTCTAAATGCTAGAAGAACCGCATGGGGACATACTTTATTCAACATAATTGGGGTTTTATTGGTAGCAGTTGTATTGCCATACTTTACCTTGCTTGTAGAATTTATAACTAATCATTTACAACCTAATGGTGGTCTAGAAGCCCAAATTGCTAATTCTCATACAATATTTAATGTAATCAATGCTGCAATATTTTTACCTTTTAATGATTATTATGTAAAATTTCTTCAAACCATTATAAGAAGCGAGAATGAACATGAGCATGATAGTAAAGCCTTATATCTGGACAAGTTGTTATTGGATACACCTGCTGCTGCCTTAAAAGCATCACTGTCTGAAATAATTAGAGGAACAGAATTGTCAAAGGAAATGGTTAATAATTCTTTAGAAGGTCTGTTTGATTCAGATATGGAGATGGAAGATTTACACCGCAATGAAGATATTATTAATCAACTGCAGAGGGAAATTACCCAATATATGGTTGAGGTAGGCAAAAATCCTCTTTCGGATTCCTATTCTATTATGGTGACTGCTGTAATTAACAGTATCAATAATATAGAAAGAATCGGTGACCATTCAATTGATATAGCAAAGTTAACACTAGAAAAAAAAGAAAAAAATCTATTTTTTTCAGATGTTGCTAATAGTGAATTAAAAACCCTAAGAGATATGGTTATAAAAATGATTGATAAGTCTCTAGAAGCTTTAAAGGATAGTGAGGATATTTCATTAAAAGATATATCCAGGATGGAAGATTTGATAGATCAATATTCCAAAGAAATATCAAATCACCATATAATTCGTCTTGAAAAAGGTAAATGTACTATTGAATCCGGGATAGTTTTCTTAGAAATAGTAAATCATTTTGAACGTATTGCAGATCATGTATATAAAACTTCTCTGCTTTCTAATGATGGATTAAGAGGTAAAGAAATACAAAATGTAAAAGGTGCATCAAAATAAGTCAGTAAGAATTTTATAAATTTATATAAATATGACTTAAGTCCCTAATTATATTTAATATTAGGAAGAAATGCTAGTAGTTGCAACATTAAACTGCAACGAGTTGGAAATCAATCTCGTTGCATTATATATTGCCATGGATTAATACATGTTGTATTTTGTAAAGCGAGGGTATACAATATTTAGTATATGTATTTTGAATTTGATATTTGTAGGGGGATTTTTATGTTAAAAGTTGAGAAGAGAAATGGAATGATAGTTGACTTTCAGGAAGATAAAATAGAGATAGCAATTACCAAGGCTATGAAGGAAACCGATAAGGGTGCTGATGAATTAGTAGCCAAAAAGATTGCCCAGGCAGCCTTAGGAGAGTTTAAAGAATTAGGAAAAGTCAATATAGAGCAGATTCAGGATTTTGTAGAAGTGGAATTAATGAAAGCAAGACCTGATGCTGCAAAAAAATATATAATATATCGAGAAGAGAGAGCAAAGTTAAGGGAACAAGGCTGGAGTATGACGGATTTGCAAAGAGATATCTATGAGAAAAAGTATAGATATGACTCCGAGACATTTGATCAATTTCTAGATAGAGTTAGCGGTGGCAATAATCCAATTAAAAAGGCTATTAAGGATAAGAAATTTATGCCTGCCGGTAGAATATTAGCAGGCAGGGGTTTGGACAAATTAGGAAGAAAGATTACTCTTAGCAATTGTTATGTAATGCCTAAGGTCGAAGATAATATCGAATCAATATTCGATACTGCAAAGTATTTGGCAAGAACTTATTCATATGGTGGTGGAGTAGGACTTACCTTGTCAAAGCTTAGGCCAAAGGGTGCAAAGGTGAACAATGCTGCATCCTCTACAACGGGAGCTGTATCCTTTATGGACTTATACTCCATGGTCACTGGACTGATTGGAATGAGGGGTAGACGTGGGGCCTTGATGCTTAACTTGGACGTGAATCACCCTGACATAGAGGATTTTATAGATGTTAAAAATGATTTAAATAAAGTTACCTATGCAAATATCTCCGTAAATGTTAATGATGCATTTATGAAGGCAGTTAAAAATGATGAAGAATATGAATTGTATTTTAAAGTTGAGGCAACGGGTGAAGAAATCAGTAAGAAGATAAGAGCAAAGGATTTATATAAGGTTTTGGCCAAGAATAACTGGAATATGGCAGAGCCAGGTGTATTATTTACGAATCGGATTGGCTCATGGCATCTCATGAGTGAAGATGAAACATTTGAATTTGCAGGTGTAAATCCATGTGCTGAAGAGACTCTTCCTGCTTTTGGAAGTTGTAACCTTGCGTCAATTAATTTGAGTGAATTCGTTAAAAGTCCATTTACTAGATACGCTAGATTTGAATTTGAAAAATTCATTGAAATGGTTCGTAATGGTGTTATATATCTTAATGAAGTATTGGACGAAAATATGGAACTGCATCCATTAAAAGAACAAAGAGAAATGTCTAGGAATTTAAGGCAAATAGGTCTAGGTATAATGGGTCTTGCTGATATGTTTATTAAGTTGGGTATAAAATATGGTAGCAGTGAGTCTATAAGCCTTATTCACCAAATTGGGAGAACTATGATAAATGAAGCTTTAAGACAATCTGCATTGTTAGCTAAGGAACAAGGTAGCTTCCCTAAATATAATGCTGAGGCGATTCTTAACTCACCATTTCTAATATCAAATGCAGATGAGGATGTATTGGAACTAATAACGGAATATGGGTTGAGAAACAGTCAATTATTGACAATACCTCCTACAGGTAGTATTTCAACCCTTATAGGATGTAGCAATGGTGTGGAACCAATTTTCCAAGTATCGTATACAAGAAAATCTGAGTCCTTGCATCATGAGGATACCTATTATAAGGTATTTACCTCTATTGTTAAGGAATATATGGATAAAAATAACTTAAGTAGAGAAGATGAATTACCAGAATTCTTTGTGACAACCTCAAATCTTGATTACAAGGATAGAATAGAGGTACAGGCTGCATGGCAGCAATATATTGATGCAAGTATTTCATCTACAGTAAATATACCAAATAGCTTTACCGTAGAACAGGTAGAAGATCTTTATATGTATGCATGGGAAAAGGGACTAAAAGGTATTACCATTTATCGTGATGGATGTGCACGAAGCGGTATATTAATAACAAATAAGGCAAAGAGCAAGATCGAAAAAATTGAGGAATTACAACAGGAAATAAATATGTTAGCAGCAGAGCAATTAATGGAGGATCCGGATACATGTCCAATGTGTGGAGGAAAGATAAACCATACAGGTGGATGTTCTGAATGTCAAGACTGTGGATATAGTCCATGTTCAATTTAACGATTGACAGTTGACAATTGAAGATATAAAAATACTGCAAGCTGTCATTATGAGTTAGAAATTCACAATGCACAAATCACAATTGAAGGAGAAAGTCTTAATTATTTTGGTAATAATACACATTATATTAAATAATCTTTAATCCAATTAATAGGATTTCTTTGAATTAATTGTGAACTGTGAATTGTGAATTATTATCTTTTTGAAAGTAGGGAAGGTGTTGAATAGCAAATTAAAGAAGGTAATGATATTTGGTGCGCTGATATGGACTATAACAAATTTTCATCATCCTGTTACCCCTAGTCACTTTACAAATTTGGGAATGCCTAATCATATATTTGGAACATCTTATGCAATGATGGTATTTACAAGTTTTTTAACGGCGCCAATTTGGGGTAGTTGGGGAGATAGAAATAGTCGAATGAAGGTATTGTTTTTATCAACATTTATTTATGGAATAGGACAATTAGGATTTGGTCTTTCCAAATCTTTGGGCAGTATTCTATTTTTCAGAGGGATATCAGGAGTTGCCAATGGGGGATTTAGTGGTGGTTTGATGGCTGCTATAGTTGATACTACAACTGAAGAAAATAGAGGAATAGCCATGTCAAATTATACAGCTATAATGTTAGTTATGACATCTATAGGATTTTTAATTGGAGGATTGTTAGGAGATATAAATCCACAATATGTTATTTTTATTCAAGCCATATCAATGATTATAGTAAGTTTTGGATTTATATTTATAGTTGGGGAAACGAATTCAAAATCTAATTCATATTCCGATAAGAAAGTGGTTTTCATATGGGATATACTTAGAGATGCTAAGAACTCTAAGGAAGTATTTAGTCCTTGGGTAGTTGTTTTTCTTGGAATAACGTTTTTTATATATATTGCCCAATCAAGTAATGTAAATGCCTTTAATTATTATTTAAAAGAGCAGCTTGATTTAAAGCCTATAGTAAATGGTGTATGGAAAACGGTTACTGGCATTGTAGGGTTAATTGCTAATTTAACCATTAATGCTTGGATATTTAGAAAAAAAGATATATTGAGTTCATTGGTTGGGATAATATTGCTCTCAGTTATTTCAGGAATTATGATATTGTTAAATACAGCAATATATCCTTTTATGATATGGAATTTAATATTCTATACCCTCATTACTATTTTAATTCCAATACTTCAGAATCTAGCAGTAGAAGGAGATAGTAGGGATGTTGGTTTTATGTCAGGGATATATAATGCAATAAGAGCTTTGGGTGAAGTATTTGGCTCAACTGTAGCTGGTTTTACCTACAATATCAGTAGTTTAGCACCTTTTGCTTTAGCAGCTGGGTCCTTATCTATAGCTTTTATATTGAGTCTAATTGGAAGAAGGAGTAATCAATTAAAAATTAGAAATTAAAACATAAACCTGAAAATCGAAAGATTTTCAGGTTTATTTCTCTTAGTTCTTAACTCTTAGTTCTTAACTCTTAGTTCTTAACTCTTAGTTCTTAACTAGCTCAAAGCTTTTGAGGTGTTTAATATATATTCTAGCGGAGTATATTCATATCCAAAGGCATCAGCAACTGATTTATAGGTGATTTTACCATCTACTATGTTTACACCTTTAGCCAAGGAGGAGTCTTCTTTTACAGCTTGGAACCAACCTTTGTTTGCTAATTTAATAGCATATCCAAGAGTGACATTGGTTAAAGCCAATGTAGAAGTTTGAGGTACTGCACCAGGTATATTTGCTACTGCATAGTGAATAACCCCGTGTTTAACGAATATTGGATCGGCATGTGTAGTAGGATGATCAATGGTTTCAACGCTGCCACCTTGGTCTATAGCAACGTCGACTATAACTGTACCAGGCTTCATAGATTTTACTATTTCTTCAGTTATAAGTTTAGGAGCCTTTGCCCCAGGAATTAAAACTGAACCGATTACTAAATCAGCAGTTTTGCAAGCTTCCTTGATATTGTAGTTGTTTGAATACAATGTTTCAATTCTCCCCATAAATACCTCACTTAAATAACGAAGTCTTTCTACTACAACATCAAGAACTGTAACTCTGCATCCAAGACCTATAGCTCTTCTAATTGAACCAGTCCCAACAATCCCTGCACCTACAACTACAACATGAGCAGGAGCTACTCCAGGAACACCATCAATTAACATACCCTTTCCACCACGAGTCTTTTCCATATAGATAGCACCTTGTTGAACGGCCATACGACCGGCAATCTCGCTCATAGGAGCAAGTAAAGGAAGGGACTTATCTAATTTTTGTACTGTTTCATATGCTATTGCAACAACGCCAGTATCCATTAAAGCTTTTACTAAACTTTTTTCGGCAGCTAAGTGTAAATAAGTAAATAATATTAAATTTTTTTTAAAGTATTTGTATTCTGTTTCTTGAGGCTCTTTTACTTTCATGATCATATCTGCTTGTTTCCAGACTTCTGCAACATCGGTAATTATTTCGGCGCCATGGGCTGCATATTCTTCATTCTGGAAGCCAGAACCTAAGCCCGCTCCTGCTTCAACTAAAACCTTGTGTCCATTTCTTATAAGACCATCAACACCCGCTGGCGTTAGTGAAACTCTGTCTTCTTGAGCTTTAATCTCCTTAGGTACTCCTATTATCATTGTGCATTCCTCCTTAAAAAAATAAATACTTAAAATAATTATATTATGAAAACGTTTACTAGTATATAATAATTTAAGTTTTAACAATTAAAAATTCGAAATTGAAACCAACCTAAGTAACCTAAGTAAACCTAAGTAAATTGACTACATTTATCTACTGTGTTATACTGTTTATATAGTTGAATAATATCTTATCTATTTGTAATTGAATGGCCTTCAATTATGGCAATTTATAAGATCAAGACTAGTGAGAGGGCTCACTTTTCTTGGTCTTTTTTTATGACCTAACACAGTTTACGTGTTTTTTCGTAAACTGATGTAGGTCAGATGTCGCGAAGTCTAAATCTTTGATTTAGCCAACGTAGACGACTTATAACAAATAATTATAAAGGGTGTGGAACTATGAATAATAAAAAAATTGGAGTGTTTGATTCAGGTGTAGGTGGGTTAACAGTAGCATTAGAGGTACTTAATAAGCTTCCGAATGAAGAAGTTGTATATTTTGGAGATACTGCTAGAAATCCTTATGGAGTAAGAACTAAGGAAGAAATAACAAAATTCTCAAGACAAATAATCAAATTCTTACTTACAAAGGATGTAAAAGCAGTGGTTATAGCTTGCAATACTGCAACGGTTGCCGCTCTTGATTCAGTTCAGAAGGAATTTGATATTCCTATATTTGGGGTAGTAGGACCAGGAGCTGAGTCAGCAGTAAATTCTACAGCTAATAAAAAGGTAGGTATTATAGCTACTGAAGCTACTGTTAGGAGCAAATGCTATGACAAATATATTAAAAATATAGATAGTGAAGTTCAGACTTTTTCAATGGCATGTCCTTTATTAGTTTCAATAGCTGAAGAATGTTTATATGATAGTTCTATTTCATATGAGGCCGTAAAGTATTATACAGAGGATTTAGTGAAAGAAAATATAGATACCCTTGTACTTGGATGTACACATTTTCCACTTCATAGGAAGAATATAGAAAAGGTACTAGGGGAAGGAGTTAAAATCGTGGACCCAGCAGTTAGAACTGTAGAAATTCTTAAAAATTATTTAAAAGAAAACAACTTAGAAAGTGGCAAAAAGGAAAAACTAAATCATGAATTTTATGTAAGTGGCAAAACGGAAAAATTTGCAAAGATATGCAATAGTGTACTTGGCGGTGAGTATACAGTGGATAAAATTGATATAGATAAGTTTTAGATGCAATTTTAGGTTGAAATTCTTTTGTTCTAGTGATAAGCTTATTGCAAAAAGTAAATCAGGAGAATGAATATGAAATATCCCAAAAATACTATCTTTGTAACAGGAACAGCTAGACCCATAAAAGAAGATGTAATAAATAATGTTTATCAGGTTTTATCATTAAGTTTAGTAATTGACAAGAACACTAATATCATATTAGATGCAGATGCAACTACTATATTAGACATAACACGAAATTTCTTAAAGGAAATATTGATTGGCAAAGATTTCATTGAAGATATAAAAGATATAGAGCAGGAGCTAAGAGATAGATTTTTTGCTTTAATTCAAAAACCTTTGATAGCATCCTTGAAGGATGCACACAATAAATATAGAATGATAATTGCAAAATAAGAAAGGCAGGAATACTTGGTGTTCCTGCCTTTAAAATTGTAAAAAAATAAAAAGCAGATTTCTATATATTTGCAATATTTGGATAAGTGTATTATTATATATAGTATCACTAATAAATTTCTTTTAGGTTATGGTTATCATGCCTATCATTATCATCTATCGGAAATCCAACTTTCCTTATTAGGTTTTCCACTATACTGGTTTCATAAGAGGCTTATTGTTATGCTTTATTGAGACCTATTATATAATTCAAAATTATAAATTACATTTAAAATTTAATATTTAGGAGGAATGAAAATGTTACATGTTGGACTATTGTACACAAAAATTGAGACAGGCCATGACATGAATGAATTGAATCCTCATGGAGCTACACAGATAAATATTACTGTTAAAGCTATAGAAAAGGCTCTGTTAAGTAAAGGTCATAAAGTTACACTGATCTCAGCTTCACCTGATTTAATCCAGAGAATATCTAGAATCAAAGACCTAGATGTAATTTTCAATGCATGTACTGGTATAACAAATAAAAAACAGCAGGCGAATGTGGTGGCTATGCTTGAGTTACAGGATATACCATTTGTCGGTTCGGGGCTTTCTGCTCAAATTTTAGGCTTACACAAGCAAATAAGTAAGAGATTATTTAGAAGTGTGAATATTCCTTCTCCAAAATTTCAGGTATTCTACACTGGTGATGAAGAAATTGAAGGATGTCTAAGATATCCACTAATCGTTAAACCTGAGCATGAGGGATCAAGTCTTGGTATTTCAAATGATAGCGTAGTATTCAGCGATATTTTCCTTAGAAATAAAGTCAAAGAAGTCATAGATATATTTGATCAGCCAGCATTAGTAGAGGAATTTGTAAGAGGTAGAGAGTTTACTGTTGGGGTATTAGGTAATGAAGATCCTGAAGTACTGCCAATACTTGAGATATTGTATAATGATAATAACAAAGATGGCTTAATGACTGTTGATATAAAAGCAAAGGATGCAGTTGGAATACAATGTCCAGCTAAAATTGATGAAAATATTGCTGATAAAATAAGATATTATGCAAAAAAGGCTTATAAAGTTTTAGGATGTAATGAATATGCAAGAATTGATGTGAGAATGGATAAGCATAATATACCTAATTTTATTGAAATAAATACACTTCCAGGTATGCAGCCAAATTATAGTGATTTCCCAAGAATGGCTAATGTCGGAGGCTATTCATATGAAGATTTAATAGATAAAATGATTAGACTTGCAATTGAAAGAGCTAAGAATGATATGGACAAGAGGGAGGAATTCTATGTTGGGGCTACCAGTTGAATTACTCTATCTAATCGCTTTACTAATAGTGATAATTGTAGTGTTTGTAATTTTCAAAAGACCTATTTATGAAGCAATGCTCTTAGGGTTTTTGATTATGATAGTACTATTAGGAAAACTGGATAAATTATTTTATTATTTGATAAAACCATCAACAAATACGCTCTTTTATGCTATAGTGGCTTTCTTATCTTTGGCATTTATATTGGGAAAGACAGATGTAGTGTCAAGCATCATTGACTTTATACTCTCGATTGTGGGAAGGGTTAGAGGTGGAGCAGGTTATGTAGCTCTAATATCTAGTACATTTATGGCAGCTTTATCAGGGACGGGTCCAGGCAATGTTGCTGCTACTGGAGTATTTACTATACCGGCAATGATAAAAACAAAGTTTCCTAGAGAATTGGCAGCAACTGTAGAGATGTCAGCCAGTTCATTGGGGCCAATGATACCACCATCTGGTACGATTCTACTTGCATTTGGGGTTCTTGATTCTATTTTTCCAGGACAATATACTCTTTCGGCGTTCTGGATGGCTGTATGGGGAATTGGTATATGGTTCATATTACAGAGAGTAGTTACACTTTACCTATTCTGTAGATATTATAAGGTCGAACCTGTTTCAAAGGAAGATATTCCAAGTATGAGGGAGACCTTTAAGAATGGTTGGAAAGCCATATTAATTCCGTTGATAATTTTTATACCACTTTTCTTCGATTTTAAGTTCAATCAAACTTTTATAACTAATAGATTAGGAGTGGAGGGAGCTAAAGCTTTTTCGAACTCTGTAATTTTATTTACTCCTGGTGTTGCAGCTATCTATGCCTTATTAATCGGTCGAAATAAAATAGATGGAGGTCTAAACTTATCAAATTTATATAAATTATTTAAAAAGGGAATAAAGGAAATTGTTCCTGTTTCTGCAACTATATATTTTGCATATTGCATATCAGAGCTTTTCGGAGATGTTAATTTAGGTGGGAACTTAGGAGATTATATTGCTTCATTTAATATGACAAAGCTACAATTAGTATTTTTCTTTCCAATATTTACAACCTTTTTAGGAATGTTCTTGCCAGGCTCTTCTCAGGTAGCTATATTCGGAGCAATGATTGTAAGTGGACTTGCGGCAGTCGGTATAAATCCTATCTTAGCTGCTGCAATTTTACCGGCTATAACAGGTGCATTGGAGGGAATGACACCTCCGTTGGCCTTGGCTATGTATACAGCAATGGGGATAGCTAAATCTAAAATGAAGGAAACAACTTTATTGGCAATTATTTGGGTAATAGCTCATTTGATTGTTGCTATTGCAATATTGGCACAAATTCTACCGATTCCATTTCTATAATAAAGGAGGATATCATGAAAGCAAAAATTTGTAATATATTGAATTCAATTTTTAGTTCACTTTTATTAATAGCAATATTAGGTGGGGGAATTGTTTTTATAATGTATGTAATGGCTTTATTGATAGGAGGCGATATGGGAGAAACATTGGCATTAAATGCTAAGAATACTGTAATGCCAATATTCATTAGGGTATCAGCCATTGGGATATTAGCTGGGCTTATTTCCTCATATGTTATTGGGCAACATAGTCTATCGATAGACGATTAAAAAACCACGGATAGGCCGTGGTTTTTATATTAAAGTTCGTATGTTTCTCCTATTTTCATTATCTTTGTTTTACAAGTTTTATTATTTTCTTCAAATTCCTTAGGATCTGCTTTTATTACGGGGAATGTGTCATAGTGCATTGGAATAACAAGCTCTGGTTTAATAAATTCTGTAGCTAATACAGCATCATCTATATCCATTGTAAAATTTCCGCCTATAGGCAACATAGCTACATCAATATGTTCAAGCTCCAATAATTTCATGTCCATTGTAAGTCCGGTATCTCCTGCATGGTATATTTTCTTATTATTGACTTCGATTACAAAGCCACATGGATTACCACCATCTACTGGTCCGTCTTCAGTGCTTATAGCTGAACCATGTAAGGCGGGAGTAAGCTTAACAGTACCAAAGTCAAATTTATGTCTGCCACCGATATGCATGGAGTGTGTCTTTAAACCTTGTTCGTTTAGATAATTAGAAATCTCTGCATTTGTAATTATTAGGGCATCATTTGATTTAGCAAGATCTACTGTGTCTCCAAGATGATCTCCGTGACCGTGAGTAACAAAGATATGAGTTAGATTTTTAATTTCGTCTACATTTATATTTGACAATGAATTGCCTGAGATAAAGGGGTCTATTATAGCCTTAAAGCTGTCGTCTTCAAATATAAATGCAGAATGTCCGAGATAAGTAATTTTCATAATGAATCTCTCCTTTCTTCCTTATGAATGATTATACCCAAAAACCCGAGCTAAGAAGTAAGAGTTAAACCCGGGATTCTTTGATAGCATACATTATACTGCTAGTCTCAGAATGACATATCTTTGTCATCCTGAACTGCTTATGAAAGATCAGGGGTTGAGAATGATAAAACCCGAGATTCTTCAGTAGTAAAGCACCTGTTGTCCGTCTCAGGACAACAGAGGTTTTGGTCATTCTGAACGTTAGTGAAGAATCTCGGGTTTTAGAATTTTAATTATGAATTATGAATTATGAATTGTGAACTGTGAATTGTGAATCGTAATTGTAATTACAATTTCAGATTCAATTTATCTGCTAATGTTAAAGTACTTCCCTTAAGTGTTAGCCTTAGGGTGTTCATTGTCATTATGGCCATTTGACCACGTGTTATTTCTGCATTGGAGTCAACATCAAGGCCTTGCATAATACCTAATTTTATGGCTAAGTCAGATACTGTATTCCACAATCTTGATTCTTCTTTATAGCCAAGAACCCTCAGTAGTACAGCCATATATTGTTGAGCTGTAACATTTTTATCAATTCCAAATTTATTGTTGCCTATACCTTTAATCAATCCCTTATTAACTGCCCATCCTATATAGGGCTCATAATATGAATAATCATCTGTTATATCTGTAAATTGTGGTCTTAGAAAAAGGGCTTTTGCTTTGGCTTCTTCTCTATATATTCTACTTATCAATACAACCATGTCTTGTCTGTAAAGTTTTTTATCTAACATTAAGTCTCCATCATCATTACCTACTAGAACACCTAAGGCTTCTAAAGCATTACCAGAGGAGAGAACTAAATCATCTGGTGCAGCATTTGCTATGATTGGTATCATAAAAGACAAAAGCATTGAAATAAGTAAGATTACTACTACAACTTTCTTCAAACTATCTCTCCTTTCTATAAGCTTTAATAATTTAATTATACTATAAAAACAGTAAATGTAATATTAAATTGATATTACAAATACTTTTGACATTGAATATTTATTGGTATATTATATTGTAGTTAATGAAAATATAGAAACAGAAGGAGGGATCATTTTGTCAACTAAATTTATTTTTGTTACTGGTGGTGTAGTTTCGTCTTTAGGCAAGGGAATAACGGCAGCTAGCATAGGACGACTTTTAAAAAGTAGGGGGCTTAAGGTTACTATTCAAAAGTTTGATCCTTATATTAATGTAGATCCTGGTTCGTTAAGTCCATATCAGCACGGAGAAGTTTTTGTTACAGATGATGGAGCTGAAACTGATTTAGATCTTGGGCATTATGAACGATTTATAGATGTAAATTTAACCAAAAATAACAGTATAACTACTGGAAAGATATATTGGTCAGTACTTAATAAAGAAAGAAGAGGAGATTACGGCGGAAAAACTGTACAGGTAATCCCACATATTACAAATGAGATTAAAGAAAGATTGGTTAGATCTTCTAAAGAAAGAGATTTAGATGTGATAATAACCGAAATAGGAGGCACAGTCGGCGATATAGAATCTCTACCATTCTTAGAGGCTATTAGACAGATCAAATATGATGTAGGAAAAGAAAATGTAATGTATATACATGTTACATTAGTTCCTTATATTTCAGCTGCAGGAGAATTAAAAACTAAACCTACACAACATAGTGTTAAGGAATTAAGGAGTTTAGGTATTCAACCTGATTTATTAATTTGTAGATCGGAAAAACATATAGATGATGATTTAAAAGACAAAATTGCATTGTTTTGTGATTTAGATCCGTCGGAGGTTATAGAAAACTTAGATGTATCTACTATATATGAATTACCTCAAATGCTGGAGAATCAGGGTATATCCCAAAAAATTATCGAACATTTAAATTTAAAATGTGGTGAACTCGATTTAGCTGAGTGGAATGCAATTATTGATAAGGTAAAAAATCCAAAGGGTAAGGTCAAGATTGCCCTGGTTGGGAAATACGTGGAACTCAAGGATGCTTATTTGTCCGTTGCGGAATCCTTGAGACATGCGGGTATTGCTAATAATGTAGAGGTAGACATAGAATGGGTACATGCTGAAGATTTAGAGCTTGATGATTGTGCATATGCTTTAAAAGATGTAGATGGGATATTGGTGCCAGGTGGATTTGGACATAGGGGTATTGATGGAAAAATCTGTGCAATAAGATATGCTAGAGAGCATAAAGTACCTTTCTTAGGTATTTGTCTCGGGATGCAATTGGCTACTGTTGAATATGCAAGGAATGTAATAGGTCTATCTGGTGCGCATAGTGCTGAGGTAGATCCAAAAACACCTTATCCAGTCATAGACATAATGCCGGAGAAGAAGGAGATTGAAAATATTGGAGGAACTTTGAGACTTGGTATTTATCCTTGCAAGATAAAAAATGATACTAAAGCTATGGAAGTATATCATAATGAGATTGTATATGAAAGACATAGACATAGATATGAATTCAACAATGAATTTAGAGATAAAATGGAAGAGGGAGGCTTTGTAATTTCGGGTACTTCACCAGATGGGAGCCTTGTTGAAATGATCGAAATAAAGGATCATCCTTGGTTTATTGGAGTCCAATTCCATCCCGAATTTAAATCTAGACCGACAAGAAGTCACCCGTTATTTAAAGAATTTATAGCTGCAAGTATTGCAGGTAGAAAGTAGTTGTCACCAAAATGTAACAACAAATTACCTGATTTTGTTATAGAATATATATAAAAGTATATATAAAATAGACAAAGGGGGGCTAAATATGAATTTTAGCAAGAAATTTCTAAGGGTCATGTCATTAGCTTTAATGGTTCTTATCTTAATTCCTGCAATGCCATCTCATGCTGCAACCTTTAGTGATGTAAACAGTAACCACTGGGCTTATAGCTATATCGAAAAAATGGCTAAGTTGAAATTTATAACTGGTTATGATGATGGAACATTTAAACCTAAGAGTACTTTAACATATTTGGAAACTATTCAATTGTTGTCCAAGCTATTAAATATTTCTGATAGTGAAGTTAAAGCCAGTAAGGAGGCCTATGGTAAACTTGTAGCTGATTTAAAGGTAGTATCATGGGCACAGGAAGCTGTAATGAAATGTCTTTATAAGGGTGTTATAACTGAAGCTGAACTGAAGTCTGCAGCTTCTAAAGATATGATAAGAGTAGGTACCAACAAGAGAGTTGGCAGACTGGATATTAGTATTTACATGGCTAAGGCCATGGGGCTTGAGGAAGAAGCGAATAGCAAGGCTTTTGTATCATTGACATTTAAGGATTTATTATCTATCAAATCAGAATATCATAAGCTATTATATGTATTGATTGATGCTGGAGTTTTAAGTGCAAATGGAACAGGTAATGGTTATTTTGAACCTTCTTCTCCATTGCTTAGAGAACAAATGGCTAAGATGATGTCAGCAGCATATGATTACTTACAAAAGAATCCACAAGATTCAAAGCCAGTTGAAAATCCTGAATCAGCGGATTTAGTAGTTGGAAATATAATTAAGATTACAAATCTAGGAGAAAATACGTTTTTAACTGTAAAAGATAAATCCAATAAGGAAGCAGCTTATTTAGTAGATTCAAATACATCCATTAGATTAGATGGAAAAACTGTTAAAGTAAATAGTCTATATGAAGGACAAGTTATTGAAATAACAATTAAAAAAGGAACAAGTACAGCCGTAAGTATTGAAGCTGAATCCCATGAAGAAAAGCTAACAGGTACAATTAAGAGTATCTTACCTATATCCAATAAGCTTGAAGTAGAGTATAAAAAAGGCAGTACAACAAACACTATCCAGTTAATAGTTGACAATAATTCTGAGATTGAACTAAATGGGAAAGATGCCGATCTTTATGATTTGAAAAAGGGCGATGAAGTTAGTCTTGTAATTTCAAACAATTTAGTTTTAGAGCTTAAAGCAACAACTCAGTTTGGAGATATAGAGGGAACAATTGTAGATATAGATAGTAAGAAATTTATTACTGTGGAAAATTCAAAGGGTATTGAAACCGAATATGAAGTAGATGAGGATGTCTCCATTCATAGAAATGGAAGAAAAGCTGACTTTTCAGATTTGAGAGTTGGTGACGAAGTAGAGCTAGAGCTTGAATATGGTTTGATTGTTGATATCGATGCTGAAGTTGTAGAGAAGGATATTGAAGGATATATCACTGCGATATCCTCCAGATTGAATACTGGGACAGAAATAACTATAAAAAATAGAAAAACAAATAAAGAAGAAACTTATACATTATCCAGAAATGCAACGATAGAAGTCGATGGAGAGACAGCTACAACCTTTAGTTTGAACGTAGGCTATTTTGTCGAAGCAGTAGTTGGAAGTGACGAAATCATAGAGATGGAAGCGGATTCTGTAGGTGCTGAGTCTATGATTAGAGGTAAGATAACTAAGATAAACACTCGAAGAAGAAAAATAGAATTAGATATTCTTAGTTCTGATTTGCCTGAATATACCTATGGAGACAATATTGAAATCAAATTATCTGATGATGTCATTATTACAGAAGGTAGTTATGATGACTGGGATATAGATGATTTGAAAAGGAGAATGACAGTATATATCTTCGGATACTATGATGGATCTACATTTATGGCAAATGAAATCAATATAAGATAGGAAAATGACCAGGAAGTCCTGGTCATTTAAATTTTATTCAGTTCTTATAGCTTCTAGTGCAGAAAGATTCATTGCACGTTTTGCAGGATAATATCCTGAAAGTATACCTATTAATGCCGAGAAGGCCATGGCCGCAAATATTAGCCAGATAGGTATGATGGATATCCTTGTATCTGGACCTGTTCCAAAGTAGTCTCCAAAACGACTTCCAAATTTATTTAACAGGAAAGAAAGTAAATAGCTAAATGCTCCCCCAAATATACCTCCTAAAAGACCGATCAATGCAGATTCAAATAAGAACAATCGCTTAATGTCCTTCATAGATGCCCCTATAACCTTCATAACACCAATTTCCTTCGTTCTCTCATATATACTCATTACCATTGTATTAGTTATACCAATAGCCGCTACAATAAGCGATATGGCACCTATTCCTCCAAGAACAGCTTGGATAACACCTGCTGTTTTTTTCATGGATTCAAGTTGGTCATTTAAACTATAAGCTTCATGTCCCATTGCTATAATTGCATCCTGAACTTCCTTTACGTTTTTCATGTCATTGACCTTAACATTTATTTGCTGGTATTGAGATTCACTTTGTCTTCCAGGCTGTGGCTTAACATTTTCAGCTTTTTCTTTTTCTTTAATTAACTTTTGAACTTCCTTGATAGGCATATATATACCGTATCCTGTTTCCCAATCTCCTTCAGCTAGTACTCCAGCTGTTTTGATTTTATATTCCTTATAGTTTGGAGTCTCCATTCCTGGTTCGTCCCATCCATAGTTTGGATTAAGTGTAAGAGTCATTCTATCCTTCATTAGATCTACTTTTGGCTCTCTCCATACTCTAGCTTTAGGCTCGTAAAAGTTTTGACTCATATTGCCACCAAATACAACTGTTAATTCATCTGCGTTGTTTAACAGACGACCTTCTGCTATTTCAAATCCAAATTCCTCCATTACGTCCGGATCAATTCCCTTAATAGGGGCTTGAGCTACATATCTACCATCTATTATTGCGCCATAGGTTTCAATAGTAGGACTTACTGCAACTACATTATCTAAATTTTTAAATGATTGAACTGCACTATCATCTAGTTTTACCTGATCCTGTTTTGGCATAGAGGGATCTACCCATCTTTGATGTACGTTTATGGTAGTTAGACTACCCCATTGTGCAATTTGATCTTCAAAAGCCTGAGATAGACCAAAGCCAAGGCTAAGCATTACGATAATGGAGCTAGCCCCTATAACAACACTCAATATTGTTAAAATAGTACGCATTTTCCTTCTCCACAGATTCTTGCTTCCCATTCGGATTAAATCTAAACTATTCATCTATTTCCATAGCCTCTAATTTTTTCTTTTTTTTCTTTTTATATATAATTACACCAGCTACAATAGCTACTAAAGCAGCTATGCTACCCCAAAGTACCTTGCTTTTTAATATGCCACCGCTGGACTCTTCTGGCATAGGAGGCATACCTTCCGGAAATTCTGGTTCCATTGGCATATCCATTACATTTAGGGTAAATTCTTTTTTTATTTCTTGTTCTTGACCTGTGGAGTCCTCATAGGAAAAAACTAACTCACCTTTTAATTCTCCTGGAGCATTTGGAATTACATAACCTTCGAAATATTCACTGCTTCCACTTTCAAAATTACCTACATAATATTGACCGTTTTCAGTTTGGAAATCTCCTTCGATTTTGACCATCATATTATATAAGGTTACCTTTCCTGTATTATAGAATTCTAGAGATATAGGAGTAGACTGTCCTACATAAGCCTCTGGAGAAAATCCAATTTCTCCTGTATCAAGTTTTGATTGTTGTATGACAGGTACACCTATTAGTTCAGTGGCTGTATATGGATTTGCTTCACTATCCTCATATTCAAAATTAGCAGTTAAGGTATATGTCTTTGCTTGCGCATCCGGTACACTAAACATAGTTATCTTTTTTTCGACTCTACCCTTAGGAGAGATGCTGTCGATGTAGAATGTATTGGAGCTATCTACCGGAGAAAATACAGAGCCGCCAGCTGAATTGCTATCTGAATCCGTTTTTTCATCAGAAGTTAGAAATATTTTTATATTTCTTACAGTTTTTGAACTGTTAGTATTGTAGAAGGACAAATTCAGAGTAAAATTATCCCCTGCTCTAACAAGATCAGGCTCCAAACTATATTTATCTATAATTAACTTTGGAGTTGATTGATTTGCATCCTTGTCTGGATATTCTATAAATACGCCTACATGCTGGCTTAAATTGTACTTTTGTTCATCCGGTGACATTTCATCTTCGTACTCAATATTTATTTCTATTGGATAATTCTTAGTTTCTCCATTTTTTGTGGTTAAAAATTTAAACTCAACATTTTCAAATTCATCAGGAGCAATCGAGTCTATTTTTAATTGACTTAGTGATTTTGGCACTAAACCAGTCATATCTAAACTTTCTGCCTTTATTACTATATCCTTTGCTTCTATTTTTCCGACGTTCTTTAGATCAAAACTTATTATTACTTCTTGACTTTCTCCAGCTGTGCCCGAAGGGAAAACCAGATTTTCAAAAACTAAATCAGATGCGTTTTCGTTATTTTTTTGTACTGTTATAGGAATATCTAATGTGTCTTCCATATCGTCATTGAACACCAGCTTTAACTTAAGCTGATAATTTCCTGGCTGAAGACTCTTAGAAGCTTGTAATTGATAAGCTGCGTAGTTTTTTAACCCAGCAGGTATGGATTGGATTCTTTGAGTGGATGAACCATTGGCAAGAGTTATACCGTTGTCAAGTCCTTCTAGGGTTACTTTTATATCGTGGGCTACTATATCACCTAAATTTTCTAATTCTATACCTATATTAAACTTTTGTCCTGGATTAATAGTTCTTTCAGGTAAAACATCAATCCTAGATACATTTAACTTAGGGGGATTGCTACTAACACGTATATACATGGTCTCATTTTGAACAATTTCATCATATCGTATGGTCACATCAACCTTATAAGTACCCTTTGGAGTTAAATCGTCAATTTCTACTTTGAAATTAACTTTTTCATAATCTCCATCTTCTATGTATTCTATATATTCAGTTGAAGGACCAGTTAAGTAAACATAAGTTGGATCGGTAATTTCAGCCGATACATAAATATCTTGAATCTCATAATATCCAAGGTTTTCTATAGTTATAGGTAATTTAATTGATTCGCCTGATGAAGCATTAATTGTCTTTGCACTGGTAATAGCCAATGTACCTTGGGCAACACCGAAATTTGGAACTAATGTAATGATCAATAAAAATACTAATAAGCTGCTAAGAATTCGTTTCATCTAGTTTGCTTCCCCCTCTGCTTTATTTTGATTTACTTCGATTTTTTCGATATTTCCATCTCTTAAATAAAATATTCTATGTGCATAATCTGAAATCTCTACATCATGTGTTACAATTATTAAGGTTTGATTATTTTCCTTAGCCATACCTGTTATCAGATCCATTACCTCAAGGGTAGTTTTAGTATCCAAATTTCCAGTAGGTTCATCAGCAAATACTATCTTCGGATTTCCAACAAATGCTCTTGCTATACTTACTCTTTGTTGCTGGCCACCACTCATTTCAGAAGGCTTATGATGTAATCTATTGCCTAAACCGACATTTTGGAGCATTTCTTTAGCCATCTTATCCCTTTTAGATTTTGGAACTCCTTTAAAGGTTAATCCTAAGCTTACATTTTCCATGGCTGATAAGGTTGATATAAGGTTATAGGATTGAAAAACAAAGCCAACATTTAACTGCCTAAACTTTGTTACATCCTTTTCATTCATCTTCTCCAGGTGAAGATTGTTAATGATTATTTCCCCTTTAGTTGGCTTTTCTAAGCCGGCCATCATATTCAATAAGGTACTTTTTCCTGATCCGGATGTTCCCAATAAGCAAATACATTCTTTGCGTGCAATGGTTAGATTTATATTATTAAGAGCAACTATTTTTTCACCACCCATTTTATACACTTTTCTAAGGTTTTTCAAAACAATTAAATCATCCAAAAACTAGCCCACCTCCTAGTCTCAATATTAATTGTATTCTATCATATTTTAGTACAGTAAAAAGTTACAAAATGTTTAAAGTTAGGTAATTAAAAAGGTCAACCTTTGGCTGACCTTTATTAGAAATATAGTTATTTATTAAGTACTTTTTCTACCATTGGAGCCCTTAATTTATATGCCTGTGGCATATTGGATCCTAGTAGAGGCATTAAATAATGTTTAAATGCATCCGTAACATTATTTCCTTCTTTATTGATGAATTCATCTGGCATTGATTTAGTGTATTTAGCAACATCTTCGAGCTTGGAAAGTCTATAGTCCACAGAATAAGAACCGGTTCTATGTATAGTAACTGAACCATCTACATTGTGCCATAAAGCAAATTGTGCTGCTTTTTCTCCTACTTCTCTTGCTTCCTGCTGGTCTAAATCTGATACACAACCCATAAATGATCTTTGTAAATAACCAAATGTATCGCTTCGTACTCTCTTGATTTTTAGATTGTCCTTTATTGTACTAGCAAGTAAGTCACCTAGTGCGCCTGTGCCTGAAAGTTGGATATTGCCATGACTATCCCTTTCTATATCCTTGGTCAATTTAGCGATGATAGGAGTACCATTTTCGTCGATAATACCTTCTGAAACAGCTATGACACACCTACCATATTTGTCATATACAGATTTTATATCCGATAAATAGTTTTCAACATTAAATGGTCTTTCAGGCAGGTATATTAAATGTGGTCCATCTTCCGGATACTTTTGGGCAATCGAAGCAGCGCCAGTTAAAAAACCTGCATTTCTTCCCATTACAACTCCGATATATACACCTGAAAGTGCCTTGACATCTAAATTTACTCCCATAAAAGCTTGTGCTACAAATTTTGCAGCTGACCCATATCCTGGACAATGGTCATTTACCAATAAATCATTATCTATTGTCTTTGGTATATGTATTGCTCTAAGCTCATATTCAGCTTCAGTCGCTTTTTGATTTACAATCCTTACTGTATCAGCTGAATCATTTCCTCCGATATAGAAGAAATATCTTATTCCATGAGCTTTTAAGACTTCGAACATTTCCATACAATATTTATCATCTGGTTTATCTCTAGTAGATAATAGTGCAGATGATGGTGTAGATGCAACATGCTCTAGATTTCTAGTGGTCTCTTGGGTTAAATCTACAAAGTTTTCATTAATAATACCCGTAACCCCATGAAGAGCGCCATATATTTTTGTAACCTGTGGAAATTTTCTAGCCTCTAATACTACTCCAACCAACGATTGGTTTATAACAGCTGTTGGTCCACCACCTTGGGCTACTAATACCTTACCTCCAAGCATTATAAAAAACCCCCCTAAATTTTGAACTCATCTGGATATTTTACTAACAAAGCATTAATATATCTTCATAATAATATCAAATGTTAGATATAAATTCAATAAACTTATTGATATATATCATTAGAAATAAGTGCGATACTATTATATATGGTTTAGTTTAAATTACTATGTTATAATTAGCCTAAGGTGTTGCACTTAAATCAATTTAATTATCTAATAGAGAATAATTATGCCATATTGAATTTTGGTGTAGATGAAATTTTTGCAAATAATGAAAACACTGTTAAAATTTTTGGGAAAACTATGATAGAATATAATATGAAACCCAAAGTTGAGGTTTTTGACAAAGGTATGGTGATGATATACCTAAACATTCTACAAGGACTTTAGCAGGAATTGGAAAAAATGAATTACAATGATAGTTTTGGGTATAATCATGGGAGGACATACCTTGACTTGCTTGGATGACATGGCTTTGTCGGTTTTATTAGTTTTATTAATTTAAAAAATGAAGGAAGTGAAATTTATGAGCCTGGAGCTATTAGAGGGAAAAACCCTTATGGAGCTTAGGGAAATTGCAAAAGCATACGGTATAAATGGTGCATATAAATATAAAAAGGATGAACTAGTAGATTTAATAATACGAACTCTTACACCGCAGGATAGTGATGAAATTGTTTCTGAAATATATTTGGATTCTGATACAGATAATGAAAGTAATGATGCAGATGAAGAAACTAAAATTGGTATCAAGGACATAGATATGGAAGATTTGTCAGACAATGCAACAGAGGAGATAGAACATCTTGAGGATATCAATATTGCAGAAGGAATTTTGGAATTACATAGCGATGGCTATGGGTTTTTAAGAAGAGAAAATTATCAATCAGGAGATGATGATATATATATATCGCCATCTCAAATCAGAAGGTTTAGACTTAAAACAGGTGATAAGGTAACAGGTATTACAAGGCCTGCAAAAGTTGGAGAGAAATTCAAGGCACTTCTTTACGTTAAATACGTTAATGGTATGAATCCGGACACAGCAATAAAAAGGCCGGATTTCGATAGTCTCACCCCAATATATCCCAATAAAAGATTAGAGCTTGAAACCACTTCTAATGAATTTGCGACAAGAATGATTGACCTGATTGCACCTATTGGCAAGGGTCAGAGAGGTATAATCGTTTCACCACCAAAGGCCGGTAAAACGACATTACTTAAAATGGTTGCAAATGCTATCGCACAAAACCATCCCGAAGTAGAAATAATTATATTACTTATAGATGAAAGACCTGAAGAAGTTACAGATATGAAACGGTCTGTAAAAGGCGATGTTGTATATTCTACATTTGACGAACTGCCTAGAAATCATTGCAAGGTAGCCGAAATAGTTTTGGAGAGAGCCAAGAGATTGGTTGAACATGGTAAGGATGTTGTAGTTCTATTGGATAGTATAACAAGGCTGGCAAGAGCCTACAATTTAACTATTCCTCCTACAGGAAGAACTTTATCTGGAGGATTGGATCCGGGAGCATTGCATAGACCAAAGAGATTTTTTGGTGCTGCAAGAAATTTAGAAGAAGGAGGCAGTTTAACTATATTATCAACAGCCTTAGTAGAGACTGGAAGTAGAATGGATGATGTAATCTTCGAGGAGTTTAAGGGAACTGGTAATATGGAAATCCATCTGGATAGAAAGATGTCAGAAAAGAGAATTTTCCCTGCTATAGATATTTATAAATCTGGGACAAGAAAAGAAGAATTGTTACTAAGTCAAAAAGAGCTTGAAGCAATCTGGGCACTTAGAAAGGCAATGGGAAATGCATCAGCTCAAGATGTTACTGAAATGCTTATAGAAAGATTGGTTCAGACCAAAAACAATGAAGAATTCATATACGATATTAGAAATAAAATTTTGATGTAGTTGAAATAAATTTTGCTTTATGCTATAATTTAGTGGTTAATATTGTAGAAAATTGTTTTTTGCATAGGAATTGGAGAGAGGTGAAATAAATGAAGAAGGGAATTCATCCAGAATATAAAGAAGCAACAGTTATTTGTGCTTGTGGTAATACATTTAAAACAGGCTCAACTAAGGAAGAATTAAGGGTAGAAGTTTGTTCAGAATGTCACCCATTCTTTACAGGACGTCAAAAATTTGCTGAACGTGGTGGACGTGTTGAGAAATTCAAGAAGAAATACCATATCGACTAGTATTCTTCACAACTAGGTTAGTTGCATGTGCACTAACCTTTTTTATTTACTGGGGGTGAAAATATGCAATCAAAGGATTCAGAAGATATTCATAAAACAACCATTGGCGGACAGGCACTCATTGAAGGTATAATGATGCGAGGACCCAGTGATGTTGCCATTGCCGTTAGAAAACCAAATAAAGAGATAGAAGTAAAGGTAAATAAATTAAATACCTTAGGTATGAGATATAAAATATTTAGTACTCCATTAATAAGAGGCATGATTAGCCTTGTTGAATCCCTAGCTATGGGTACAAATGCTTTGATGTATTCTGCAGAATTCTTCGAAGAAGAAGAGCAGACGTCTAAGAAAAGCTGGACACAAAAGATTTTTAAAGATAAGGCTGCAGATGTTGAGATGTTCTTTACACTCTTGGTATCAATAGTATTAGCAGTAGGGTTATTTATGGTCTTACCTAGTATTGCTACTAATTTTGTAAAAGGAAATGTTAAAAATACAATAGCCCTAAACCTTATTGAAGGTGCAATTCGTATAACATTTTTTATAATATATGTAGTATGGGTATCAAAGCTTGAGGATGTAAGAAGAGTGTTTGAATATCACGGTGCTGAACATAAAACTATTCATTGCTACGAGCATGGTGAAGAGTTAACTGTTGAAAATGTAAAGAAATATTCTATACTTCATCCCAGATGTGGAACTAGTTTTTTATTTATGGTAATGATCATAAGTATAATAGTACTTTCATTCTTTGGATGGCCAAATCCATTGTTAAGAGTTGTAATCAGAATATTAATGTTTCCAGTCATAGCTGGAATTTCGTATGAGATTAATAGATTTATAGGACGAAGTAATTCAAAGGCCTGCTATTATTTATCATATCCAGGACTTATGGTACAAAAATTTGCTACTGTAAAAGAACCGGATGCGGAGCAAATAGAAGTAGCAATTAAGGCTTTACAGGCTGTAATCCCCGAAAATAAGGAGGATGACAGGTGGTAATAAATGAGTTAATGGAAATAGGTCTGGAAAAACTAAAAAGATTGGACTTTGCTAATCCTCAGTTGGAGCTAAGACTTATACTTTCAAAACTCTTAAACAAGGATAAATCGTATGTTTATGCTTTTGGGGACAAAGAAGTATCGGAAGATATAAGGGAAAAATTCATGGAAATAGTTAAGCTAAGATCTCAGGGTTACCCTTTTCAATATATAATGAAGGAAAAAGAATTTATGGGTCTTGATTTTTACATTGAAGATGGTGTACTAATTCCAAGACCTGACACTGAAATTCTTGTAGAGTATATTATAGAATATATACAAAAGAATTATAGGGATGTTGATATAAAAGTTTTAGATTTGGGAATTGGCAGTGGTGCTATATCACTATCTATTGCGAACTATTGTCCAAATGCATTTATATACGGAGTTGATATTGAGGATACACCAATCAAGGTTTCAAATATAAATAAGGAAAGACTTAATATAGCCAATGCAAGATTTCTTAAAGGAAATATGTTCGATGCAATTAGTAAATTCAATTTAGAAAAATCTTTTCATATTATAGCATCTAATCCGCCATATATTCCTAGTGAAGAGATTGAGAAATTACAGATAGAGGTAAAGACATATGAGCCAAGAATAGCTCTTGATGGCGGCGATGATGGTCTAAGGTTTTATAGACTTATAAGCTCACAGGCTAAGGATTATATTGTAGATGGTGGGCTGTTAATATTTGAAATAGGCTTTAATCAAGGTGAATCAGTTAAAAAAATCCTTGAAAAGAATAATTATAATGATGTGATAGTCTTGAAGGACTTACAAGGACATGACAGAGTTGTCTTAGGATACTACTAGACATTGTCAAGATTAAGAGAGGTGTTAGGATGGGTATTTTACTAGAATTATTTATTACCTTCTTTAAAATAGGAGCATTTAGCTTTGGGGGAGGCTATGCAATGCTTCCTTTGATTGAAGAAGAGGTCATTCAGGTTCATAATTGGATAAGTTCAACTGAATTTATAGATATTTTGGCTATATCGGAAATGACTCCCGGACCTATTGCTATAAATTCAGCTACTTTTCTTGGATATAAGGTAGCAGGTGTCTTTGGGTCTGCAGTAGCTACACTCGGTGTTGTGATGCCTTCCTTTATTGTAATGAGTTTGATATTTCATTTTGTCTATAAATTCAAGGAATCACCTTATGTAGATTGGATATTCAAAGGCATAAGGCCAGTGGTTTTAGGGCTTATAGCATCCGCTGCAGTAACAGTAGCTAAAAGCACGTTTATAGACATTAAATCCGTCATAATCGCCATAGTGTTATTTTTCTTTGTGACATTTAAGAAACTAAATCCGATTTTAGCCATTGTTTTGGCTGGCGGATTAGGTGTTTTATTATACTAAGGGGGCGATACTATGTTATGGAATATGTTTTTAACATTCTTTAAAATAGGGGCTTTTACCTTTGGCGGTGGGTATGCAATGATTCCGATTATACAAGAAGAAATCGTAGAAAAGAAAAAATGGATTGATGACAATGAATTTATGGATGCTATAGCCTTAGCTCAAGCGTCACCAGGTCCGGTAGCTGTCAATACCAGCGTATATTGTGGATATAAATTAAAAGGATTTAAAGGCGCAATTGCATGTACTATGGGAACTGTTTTGCCATCATTTATAACTATATTAATTATTGCTATTTTCTTTTTCCAATTTAGAGCAAATGCTATAATTGATCAGATATTTATGGGGATAAGACCTGCAGTAGTAGCACTGATAGCCTCTGCAGTATATAAGATGTGGAAAAAGGCACAATATGGATATGATAAATTTGCCATAGCCCTAGGAACACTGCTTATAATAGTCTTTATGGATATAAGCCCAATATGGTTGGTCATAGCCGGTGGATTAGGCTCAGTGATTATAAATAAGTTAAGAGTTAAGAAGTAAGAGTTAAGAAGTAAGAGTTAAGAAGTAAGAGCTAAGAAGTAAGAGCTAAGAAGTAAGAGCTAAGAAGTAAGAGCTAAGAAGTAAGAGCTAAGAACTAAGAGTTAATTGTGAATTGTGAACTGTGAATTGTGAATTGAATCTGTCATTCTGAGACGGACAGAATAAGCTTTACCATCGAAGAATCTCGGGTTTTAAATTATGAATTGTGAACTGTGAACTGTGAATTGTGAATTGTGCATTGTGAATTGATAGAAGGGGTTGTATAAAGTGCTGGAAAAATTAGCTTTTCTTGAAAGTAAATATAAGGAGCTATCAGAAAAAATGATGGATCCTGAGCTTATAAATAAAGACAGAGACGAATGGCAAAGGGTCATGAAAGAGCATGCCGATATGGAACCAATTGTATTAAAGTATAGGGAGTATACTGAAACTGAAAATGCTTTGGAAGAAGCTAAGGAAATGCTTTATGATAAGTTAGATGATGAAATGAGAGAACTGGTTAAGGAAGAAGTAAAGAGCCTTGAAGAAAAAATCGTAGAATTGGAAGAAGAATTAAAGATATTACTTATTCCAAAAGACCCTAATGACCATAAGAATGTTATAGTTGAAATAAGAGGTGGTGCTGGCGGAGACGAAGCAGCACTGTTTGCAGGTACATTATTTAGAATGTATGTAAGATATGCCGAAAGAAACAACTGGAAAGTTGAAATAATGAATACCAATGAAATTGGTATAGGTGGTTATAAGGAAGTAATCTTTATGATAAAAGGTAAAGGTGCTTATAGTAGATTAAAATATGAGTCTGGAGTCCATAGAGTTCAAAGGGTTCCGGAGACAGAGGCAAGTGGTAGAATTCATACATCTACAGCTACAGTAGCAGTATTACCTGAGGCAGAAGATATTGATATAGAAATTGCTCAAGGGGATATAAGAGTCGATGTATTCCGTTCGTCTGGAAATGGCGGTCAGTCTGTAAATACAACTGATTCAGCTGTTAGAATTACTCATATTCCTACAGGTATAGTAATTTCTTGTCAAGATGAAAAGAGTCAATTAAAGAATAAAGATAAGGCAATGAAAATTTTGAAGTCTAAATTATATGATATGAAAATAACGGAACAAAATGCAGAAATTGCCCAGATGAAAAAAGGTCAGGTGGGAACTGGGGATAGGTCTGAAAGGATTAGAACATATAACTTCCCTCAAGGTAGGATAACGGATCATAGAATAAACATGACCTTATATAAAATAAATAGTTTTATCGATGGAGATTTAGATGAAATGATTGATGCTCTGATTACAACTGATCAGGCAGAAAAAATGCAGCAAGTTGATTAATAGAGGGGAGGTCCCTCTATTTTTATAAACTGATGAGAGTTAAGATGTAGCAGCACCAAATTTGCTGACATATATTTACTAGAATGGGTGATTAAATGGGCACAAAAATTATTAAAATAGATAAGGATAATATCGATGAATCCTTAATAAATGAAGCAGCAATATTGATTAGAGAAGGCAAGATAGTAGCGTTCCCAACAGAAACTGTATATGGCCTTGGTGCAAATGGACTCGATACGAATGCTGTGGAAGGCTTATTTAAAGCAAAAGGGCGTCCTCAGGATAATCCTCTGATTCTTCATGTATCAAATTTAGAGCAATTGCGATCTTTGGTAACCCAAATACCGGAAATAGCTTTAGAGTGTATGAAGAGGTTTTGGCCTGGACCATTGACTATGATTTTTAATAAAAGTGAAATTGTTCCTTATATGATTACTGGAGGTCTTGAAACAGTTGCAATAAGGATGCCGAATAATCCAATAGCTTTGAAACTTATAGAAGAGTCAAGTCTCCCAATAGCTGGACCATCTGCAAATCTGTCTGGAAAACCAAGTCCTACTAATGCCTCTCATGTCATTGAAGATTTGGATGGTAAGATTGATATGATTATCGATGGTGGAGAAACAGGAGTAGGATTAGAATCAACAGTTTTAGACTTGTCCATAGGTACGCCTACTATTTTAAGACCAGGTGGAATTACATATGAAGACCTGAAGGAAATAATCCCGAATGTAGAACAGGATTTGGGAACAATAAAGATGTCTGAAAACATTGTCCCGAAGTCCCCTGGTCAAAAATATAAGCATTATGCTCCGAAGGCTGATATGACAGTATATACAGGTAATATAGACAACATTGTTAGTAAAATTAAAGAGCAAACAAAAGAATTAATAAATAAAGGTTACAAAGTGGGGATAATGGCCACAGAAGAAACTAAAAATGATTACCCTGATGGTTTTGTACTTGTAGTTGGCACTAGAGAAGAAAAAGAGACTATTGCAACTAATTTATTTAAAATTATAAGATTATTTGACGATAACGGTGTAGATGTGATACTGGCAGAAGGTGTTGAGTATGACCATATTGGTATGGCTATTATGAACAGGATGATGAAGGCTTCAGGAGGCAAGGTGATTAATCTTTAGAGGTGATTTAATGTTAATTTTAACTGTGTGTACTGGTAATACCTGTCGAAGTCCAATGGCAGAGGGAATATTGAAAGAAATGATAAGTAAAAAAGGTTTGGATATAGAGGTAAAATCAGCTGGAATATTTGCAGTTAATGGAGCTAATGCCTCCAACAATTCCATCATGGCCTTGAAGGAAATAGGAATCGATATATCTGAGCATAGATCTAATCTGATAGACGAAGAGCTGATTCGCAAATCTGACTTAATACTGACAATGACGAATTCACACAAACAAGGTTTAATAAATAGATTTCCAGATGCTAGAGACAAGATATTTTTACTATATGAATATTCTGAAGGGATACCAAAAGATATTATTGACCCTTTTGGCGGAAGCCTCGTAGAGTATAAGATAGTTAGAGACGAGATATATAATGCTGTAGAAAGTGTAATAAAAAAGATTAGTGAAGAGTGAAAAGTGAAAAGTGAAAAGTGAAGAGTGAAGAACTAAGAACTAAGAACTAAAAGTTAAAATCCAAAACCCGAGATTCTTCGGGGGGCAGAAATTATACTGCTAGTCTCAGAATGACAACAGTAGTGTGTCATGCTGAGCAAAGCGAAGCATCTCGGGTTTTAATTGTGAACTGTGAACTGTGAATTGTGAACTGAAAAAGGAGGTTTTATAATGAAAATAGGTATCGGTAGCGATCATGGTGGTTTTGAATTAAAGGCATACATTATAGAATACTTTAAAGAAAAAGGAATTGAATTTACGGATTATGGGACTTATAGTAGTGACTCAGTGGACTATCCTGACTATGGAAAAAAAGTTGCGGAAGCAGTTATATCTAAAGAAGTAGACAAGGGAATAGTAATTTGTGGAACTGGTATAGGAATTTCAATTGCAGCAAATAAAGTTAAGGGAATAAGATGCGCTTTATGCGGAGATACTTATTCAGCAAGAATGAGCAGAGAGCACAATAATGCAAATATTTTAGCTCTGGGAGCTAGGGTTTTAGGAAATGGATTAGCTCTTGAAATCGTTGAAACTTGGCTGAATAGTGAATTTTTAGGTGGAAGACATGAAATAAGAGTAAATAAAATTAGTGATATTGAGGGGTAACTTATGATATAATCCTTATGATAAATTTAAATCGAAGGGAGAGATATTATGTCAAAAGTTGTGGTGTTTGACCATCCGCTAATAAAACATAAGCTTACATTTATCAGAGATAAGAATACTGGTTCTAAGGAGTTTAGAGAATTAGTCACAGAAATTTCTACTTTAATGGGTTATGAGGTAACGAGAGATTTGACTTTAGAGGATATTGAAATAGAAACCCCAATTTGCAAAACAACTACACAAGTAATTTCTGGGAAAAAGGTTGGACTTGTACCTATATTAAGAGCAGGTCTTGGAATGGTTGACGGGATGCTAAATTTACTGCCAGCAGCCAGAGTTGGACATATTGGATTATATAGAGATCCTGATACCTTCCAACCAGTTGAATATTATTGTAAATTACCTCAGGATGTAAGTGAAAGGGATTTAATATTACTAGATCCAATGCTGGCAACAGGTGGGTCTGCAGCAGCAGCTATTAAATTCTTAAAAGACAGAGGAGCTAAATCTATAAAATTGGTAAATTTAATAGCAGCTCCAGAGGGAATTGAAGCAGTACAAGCAGCTCATCCTGATGTTGATATATATGTTGCGGCAATAGACGAAAAGCTAAATGACCATATGTATATCGTACCTGGCTTAGGCGATGCTGGAGACAGATTGTTTGGAACTAAATAGTCTAGGGCAGTTTTTACTGCCCTTAATTACTTATATTGCTAATAATTGACTTATTAATTTTTCTAATATAGAATCTTAATATCGTAGTATTTTTAGATATTAACTTTTTTAAGGGGAGTTTCCTGATGCAACGAATAATTATGCCATTCTTTGTGGCGGTTTTTATATCATTCATAATAACACCTTTGGTAAGGAAATTTGCTTTTAGAATAGGAGCATTAGATATTCCAAAGGATGAAAGAAGAGTACATAAGGAACCAATGCCTTTGATAGGGGGCATTGCTATATATATAGGAGTAGTAGTATCATGTTTAATGTTTCTATCCATGGATAAAACATTAATTTCCATACTTATAGGTGGTACTATAATACTTATATCAGGAATAATAGATGACCTAAAGGGATTGAGTCCAAAGAAGAAGATGCTTTTTCAATTGCTGGCTGGACTTGTTCTAATTATAGGTGATGTAAAGATAGATTTTGTGACAAATCCATTTACAGATAACAATGCAGTGATCTATTTAAAATGGCTTTCAATACCTATTACATTGTTCTGGGTTGTAGGAATAACTAACACGTTGAATTTAATTGATGGTTTAGATGGTCTTGCAGCAGGTGTTGCTATGATATCAAGCTTATCTTTGACACTTGTAGCCCAGAAATTTGGATATGATACAGTAGTGATAATGTCAGCAATTGTTGCCGGAGGATGTTTAGGATTCTTACGTTTTAATTTTAATCCTGCAAAAATATTTATGGGAGATACAGGTGCCCTATTTTTAGGTTTCATGCTGGCGGCCATATCGATAGAAGGTGTAATGAAGAGTGTAGCAACAATCGCAATTATTGTACCAATTATCATATTAGGAGTACCAATTTTTGATACTACCTTTGCAATTTTTAGAAGAATTTTAAGTGGTAAATCGATTATGTCTGCAGATAAAGGTCATTTGCATCATAGACTTTTAGCTAGGGGCTATTCTCAAAGAAAAACTGTATTGATACTATATGCTATATCCGGATTTTTCGGACTATTTGCAGTACTTATTGCTAAGGCAAATAGTCAGCAGGCAGTTTATCTTTCTATGATTATGCTAATTGTGACGGTTGTATTTGCATTGAAATTTGGATTATTTGGAACAAGGAAAAAATAAGGATGTGATGAATTGAAAATAATGTGTGTATTCGGTACTAGACCTGAAGCTATTAAGATGGCACCGATAATCAAGGCTATGAAAAAGAGAGACGATATAGATACAGTTGTTTGTATTACTGCGCAGCATAGAGAGATGTTAGATCAAGTTTTAAAACTCTTTGATATAATTCCGAATTATGATTTAAATATTTTTAAGCCTGGTCAAAGTCTTACAGAAATTACTACTAAGGCGATTATGGGATTGGAAGAAATCATAAAATCTGAAAAGCCTGATATATTGTTGGTACAGGGTGATACTACAACTGTATTCGCAGGTGCTCTTGCCGCTTTTTATCAGAAGGTAAAAATAGGACATGTTGAAGCAGGTCTTAGAAGTGGGAATCTATATTCTCCATATCCTGAGGAAGCAAATAGAAAGCTTACTGGAGTACTCACCGATTTTCACTTCGCACCTACTGAAAGAAATAGACAAAATCTATTGTTGGAAAATTATCCTGCAGATAAGATATTTATAACAGGAAATACAGTCATAGATGCATTAAAATATGCTATAAACGATAATTTTAGCTTTGAAAATCCTGTGCTTAATGAAATAGATTATAATAATAAAAGAATAATCCTGCTTACATCACACAGGAGAGAAAATATTGGTAGACCAATGGAGAATATATTTAAAGCAGTAAATGATATTGCAGAAAAATATAAAGATGTTGAAATTATATTTCCTATGCATCTTAATCCTAAAGTAAGAAGTATAGCCTATAATATATTGGGGAGTAACAGCCAGGTACATTTAGTTGAGCCTATGGACTATGAGCCTTTCACCAATCTTATGGTTAGATGCCATATCGTAGTTACTGATTCAGGAGGACTTCAGGAAGAAGCTCCAGCCCTTGGAAAGCCTGTATTAGTAGTACGAGAAGAAACTGAAAGGCCGGAAGGCATAGAGGCCGGAACGGCAAAACTAGTAGGAACAGATTATAAACCTATATATGATAATTTAGAATTACTTTTAAGTAATGATTTAGAATATGAAAAGATGGCAAAAGCTGTAAATCCTTATGGAGATGGAAAAGCTTCAGAAAAAATAGTGGAAATACTAGAAAGACAATTCACGATTCACAATTGAAAATCTAGAAACATAATTAACAGTATAATTACCGCTTATGTCATTCTGAGACGGGCGTGATTAACTTGGCTGTCGAAGAATCTCGGGTTTGATTTTTATTAAAATTTAAATATAGTTATAAAATTAGGTATAAAAGGTATCCTTCTTTGGTAATACTTTTACTATAAGGAAAGGATACTTTTTTTATTGAAATGTTTTGTCCCCCTTTACATTTTTCTTGAAAGTTCCTTTCCTTAACTTTCATAATATGAGGAGGATTTTTTTAATGAAAAAGGCAATTTTATTTATAATTATAATTTTATGTTTAGTACCAGTTTTAACTCAGGCAACGGAGACGAAAAGTCAGGATGAAATACTATATAGTATTCTTAAAAACCTTGAAGGGGATTATGTAGAAGGAGATATAAGTGCTAATGGGTTATTAATTGATAAATTTCTTAGCGTTGGGGAGTTAGACAACCTAGGTCAAGAGATTATAAATTCAATTGGAATGGTAGGTAAAGAGTTAGAAAAAGAAACCAATAGTATATCTGATGGATATTATATTAAAGAGGAGATAAATGAAGAGGGGTACAAGCAGTTAAATTACTTTGGATTTGATAAGAACAAAAATCCTTTGACAATTATACTAAGCTCTTATTTAACTCAAGATCAACTAAAAGGGGAAACTTATTTATACATTAATTTAATTAAACAAGAGCATTTTTTAGAAAATAATGATATAATAGAAAAGGTTAATAATTTGTTTAACCAATACGAAAAAAATGTAGAATTTACTACTTGTTTGATAGGTAGCTTTAAGGGTAAATTCAGTGAGCAGGAAATAGAAGAAAAATCATTGGAAGCCATACATAATTTGAATGGTAAAATAGTTGATATTTACAAGGATGAGCAGTTAGTTTCTTATACTGCTTATACAGATTATTTAGATTACAATATATTTGCTGGTGAAGATAGAATAAATCTTAATATTGCATTAAGATACAACGAATATGATAATGAAACTCTTATTTGGATTGGAACACCTATAATTACCAGCGGCTATTAGCTTGGAGGAGATAAATTGGAAAAAATATTGGTGGAGAAGAGCCCTCCGTTAAAGGGGACTGTAAGAGTAAGTGGAGCAAAAAATTCTGCACTACCACTATTGGCAGCCTCTTTATTAGGAACAGAGGATATTATACTGGAAGATGTACCTAAATTAAAGGATGTTGAAATAATGTGTGAAGTTTTGACTTCCTTAGGTTCTGAAATTCAATATTTAGATAGAGATGTCATTAAAATAAATTCTGCTAATGTAAACAGATTTGAAACAAGTTATGAGCTAATGAGTAAAATGAGAGCATCATTTTTGGTTATGGGACCATTGTTAACACGTTTGGGAAAGACAAAGAATTCCTTGCCAGGCGGTTGTGCCATAGGGACTAGACCAATAGATTTGCATTTAAAGGGATTTAGAGCTTTAGGTGCTAATATAGACGTAGATCATGGAAATATAAGTGCTTTTGCTGATGAATTGGTAGGAGATAAGATTTATTTGGATTTCCCATCAGTAGGTGCTACAGAAAATATTATGATGGCAGCTGTGATGGCAAACGGTGAAACAATTGTAGACAATGCTGCTATGGAGCCAGAAATTGTAGATTTATCAAATTTTTTAAATAAACTTGGAGCAGATATAAAAGGTGCAGGTACTTCAACCATAAGAATAAAAGGAGTAAAGCACTTGGGAGGAGCAAGACATCAGATTATCCCGGACAGAATCGAGGCAGGGACATTTATGGTTGCAGCAGCTATAACTGGTGGAGATATTCTAGTAGACAATGTAATCTCAAGCCATATCAAACCAGTGATAGCAAAGCTGAAGGAGACTGGATGCATAGTTAGAGAGAATGGTGATAGTGTAAGGGTTATTGGAGACGGCAGATTAAAGGCCATAGATATAAAGACACTACCATATCCAGGATTTCCAACTGATATGCAAGCACAGTTTATGGCACTAATGACTCTTTGCGAGGGAACTAGTGTAGCTATAGAGACAGTATTTGAAAATAGATTTATGCATGTTGATGAATTAAAAAGAATGGGTGCAGATATTAAAATAGATGGTCGTTCTGCAATCATACAAGGTGTTAAAAATCTTACGAGCGCACCTGTTAAAGCATCGGATTTAAGGGCAGGAGCTGCCTTAGTATTGGCAGGTCTGGTGGCTGATGGAATTACTGAAATAGAAAACATCCATCATATAGATAGAGGATATGATGATATTGAAAATAAATTTAGTAATTTGGGAGCAATTATTTATAGAAAGACATACTAACAATGCACAATGCACAATGCACAATTCACAATGATAAAAGAGCTAAGAGATAAGAACTAAGAGTTAAGAACTAAGAATTAAGAACTAAAAAATAAGACAGATAAGATATAGAAATAAGAATTAAGAGATAAGAGATAAGAGATAAGAACTAAGAGTTAAGAACTGAAAATATAAACCCGAGATTCTTCACATTCGTTCAGAATGACTTCTTGCAGTGATTATACTGTAGGAGCAATTCTTTGTCATCCTGAGCCTGGCAGTATGATAACTGCGTACGAAGGATCTCGGGTTTTTTGTCATTCAGATCCTGGTTTCCGTCATTCTGAGCGACAGCGAAGAATCTCGGGTTTTTTGTCATTCAGATCCTGGTTTCTGTCATTCTGAGTGATAGCGAAGAATCTCGGGTTTTAATTGTGAATTGTGAACTGTGAATTGTGAACTGTGAACTGCAAATTGTGAATTTTTTTTGTTCTACTATTCCCCTCGTATTCATAGTATTAATTATACTAAGGAGACGAGGGGATTTCATGAGAAAAATTGGGTTGTATATGATGTCGGTCTTAATAATAACTATTTTATTGCCTTCGGTTATTGTTAAGACCCTTAATTTTGTACCTAAGGAAAACGTAGCATCAGGAGAAGGTTTTAAAAATATTATTGTAGAGAATCCTAAAAAAGAAACTTCGAAAGTAATTGTCTCAAGCGAACCGGTAACGGTAAATGATACAATTGATAAAATTAAGCTTTATAACCCATATGACGATTCTGTAGCAGAATTGGACCTAGAAGATTATATAAAGGGAGTTGTTGCAGCTGAAATGCCTGCTGAATTTCATATAGAGGCATTAAAAGCACAGGCAATAGCCGCTAGAACCTATGCCACAAGCAGAGCTATTAAGTATTCGTCGGGACATTCAGATCATCCTGATGCACCTATTTGTAGTGGTATCCATTGCCAGGCATATCTTTCATTAGAAGAGTTAAGACAAATAAAAGGTGAAAGCTGGGTAGAGAATTATTGGGCAAAGATAGAGGAAGCAGTTGATTCTACAAAAGGGTTGTTGATTTATTACAATGGAGAGATTATAGAGCCTTTATATCATTCAACAAGTGGAGGTATGACAGAGGATGCTGTAAATGTATTTGCTGCAGATACACCATATCTGAAAGCTGTTATTAGTCCATATGAGGAAGATGCTCCAAAATATAAGTCCACAGTAAATTTAACTGGAGAAGAATTTGTTTCTAAGATAATTAATAAATATCCAGATGCTAATATTACAAAAAATAATTTTTATGAACAGATTAAGCTTATAGAAAAAACAGATAGTGGAAGAATCAAAAAAATTGCAATAGGAAAGCAAATTGTAGATGGAAGAGATCTTAGAGATTTATTTTCTTTAAATTCCACTAATTTTACCATAACTTATGATAAGAAGTTAAATCTAATAGAGATTGTTACCTATGGATTTGGTCATGGTGTTGGCATGAGTCAATGGGGAGCCAATGGAATGGCTAAAAAAGGAAGCGACTTTATAGATATATTGTCACATTATTATACTGGAATTGAAATAAGATAGGATTTTCCTATCTTATTTTTTGACTAAATTTTTATAAAAATTTGCCTTCATATGTATGGATTTCTACATTGTGGAAATAATATTTACTAATGGAGGTGGACAAATGAAAAATAAAATATTTTTATTCTTTAAACAAAACGGATTTTTAATCTTTCTTTTTATCTGTGTATGTGTAATCTCTGTTGGTACAATCTATATTGCAACGCAAGACCTAAGAACAGTTGAGAAATATAAAGAGGAAGATTTAGTTATTCTGGATGAAATAAAAGATATTGAGGAAGAAATTGCTCTTGAAAATATAGAGGTTTCATCTTCAGAAAATCCAGAGGACGAATTAGTGAACGAAGAGGAGCCAGAGGAGCCAGAGAAGTCAGAGGAGTCAGAGAAGTCAGAGAAGTCAGAGGAGTTAGAGGAACCAGAAGAAATAGAAGAATTACCAGAAGATGGAGCTTTAGAGACAATAGGCAAAGATGACCTCGAATTTGTTGATGACTATGAGGAAGAAGAAAATGATACTGATTTTGTTACAGATAAAGCTACATCCTATATGCTTCCCGTCGAGGGGGATGTTATTACAGAGTTTTCGTCAGACAAGTTGATCTACTCAAAGACCTTAGATGATTGGAGAGCTCATGTAGGTATAGATATCAAGGCTTCGGCAGGAACAAAGGTAAAGGCTCCATTGAATGGTACAGTCAAAGAAGTAGTTGAGGATGACTTATGGGGGATTATTATAGTAATTGATCATGGCAATGGTTTGGTTTCTAAAGTATCAAACTTAGGAACATCAGAAATGGTTAAACCAGGGATAACGGTAAAAAGAGGGGATTATATAAGTACTGTTGGTAATACAGCTTCTATAGAAATGGATATGGAACCACATATACATTTAGAAGTAACTAATAATGGTAAAATAGTAGATCCTCGTTCTATTACCAATTAAAAGTGCATAAATATTTAATAAAGTCCCAAAATTCAAAGGGGGTTAAAATGAGTGAAAGATTATATAGAGGAAAGAGCTTTAGAGATTGCAAAATACATACTAAGTGAAGGCGCCACAGTTAGGCAGGCAGCAGGGATATTTGGCGTAAGTAAAAGCACGGTTCACAAGGATGTAACAGAACGTCTCCCTAAGATAAACCCTCTTGTAGCTTCTATGGTCAAACAAGTACTAGAGACTAATAAGGCTGAAAGACATATAAGGGGTGGCAAGGCTACAAAACTTAAATATAAGGCTGTAAAAGCATAAGGCTTCATGAAAATGAAGTCTTTTAATTTTTTTGAAATTTATTTAAAAAAAAGAAGGAATTTAAGGATTCTTGTAGAATATTATCATGATAAGCATAAATAGAAGGAGGATTTTTATGGGGGCTTTAAGGGCAGATGTAGGAATAGATTTAGGAACGGCTAGTATTCTAGTCTATGTTAAAGGTAAGGGTATAGTATTAAAGGAGCCTTCGGTTGTTGCTATAGATCAGCATACTAATAAGTTTCTTGCTGTGGGAGAAGATGCACGAAAGATGCTTGGACGAACACCAGGCAATATTATTGCTATACGTCCTTTGAAGGATGGTGTTATCTCTGATTATAATATAACTGAAAGAATGTTAAAATATTTTATACAAAAATCACTTGGAAAGATGATACTAAAGCCAAGACTTATCGTTTGTGTCCCAAGCGGAGTAACGGAAGTTGAAAAGAGAGCGGTTATAGAGGCTAGTAATGAAGCGGGAGCCATTAAGACATATCTAATAGAAGAACCTATTGCGGCTGCAATTGGAGCTGGATTAGATATTACAGAAGCACATGGGAATATGATTGTAGATATTGGCGGTGGGACTACTGATGTTGCGGTTATCTCGCTTGGCGGAATAGTACTAAGTAGATCTATAAAGATAGCTGGTGATGAATGTGATGAGGCTATTACAAGATATATTAGAAAGAAATATAATATGATGATAGGAGAAAGATCCTCCGAGACATTAAAGGTCAATGTAGGCTGTGCTTATCCATACGAAGTGGAACAATATATGGAAGTTAAAGGTAGAAACTTACTTACTGGACTTCCTATGAACGTAGAAGTTTCTTCTAATGATATTCTTGAAGCATTAAGTGAACCAATCAACGAGATAATTGAAGCTGTCCATGAGGTGTTGGAAAATACACCACCTGAATTAGCTGCGGATATTAGTAATAGGGGCATATTGATGACAGGTGGGGGAGCCCTTCTTTATGGTTTGGACAAGCTAATAGAAAAAACTACAGGCATAACAACTAAAGTAGCAGATGATCCGGTAGAGTGTGTTGCAATAGGAACAGGAAAGTCCCTAGACTGGGTAGAGGTTTTAGAAAAAAGCATGCAGGAAGGTCAAAGTTCAAGATTCAGATAAAAAAGGAGTTGCGTTTAAGCAACTCCTTTTGCTTCTTATTTATTATTAGCTATTTTTGGTTTTTCAAATAATTTTATGATTTCGTAGGATATATTGTTGTCATTTGCAACGAATTCTACTACTGATATATCATAAATATCTTCAGGCTTTTCCATCTTTTTAGTATTTAACTGAATATATCTTACACCATCGATAATCTCAGAATTTGTAGTATTGCTGCCTTGTACAACAAATATATTCTTACCATTTTCTTTTGCTTCTACTAGTTTAGTATGAAGTAAATCTGCCTCTAATTTATCTGAAAATCCATTGGCTCCAAATATAGGGGTTGGTAGGAACAATATAAAATTACTTTCCTGTTTATTCTTTAAATCTTCAATAAGCTTGAACCATTGATTTGGTTCTGTTGCTCTAATACCACCCTTTGATGAATTGATATTAAAGAAGATTACATCATTGTGCTTTGCTGTACTATAGGATTTAGATGTATCGATAAATGTATAGTTATTAAGCCCGGAAGTAAATTCAGGAGATGCCCCATTTAACAATACTCCAATTTTATTATTTGAAATTCTTGACCTAATCGTTGATGTAGCATCATAGCCCACCAATTTATTTAGTCCCTTTGGTTCAGATACTACAATAAATGAAAAACCATTTTCAGCTACAGGTTGTTTTGTAGCCAAATCGTCTTTTATTTCAGTAGGTGTAGGAAGTGTCAGATTACCTATAGGAGATGGGTAATGAGCTGACAGTCCATCAAATAATATTTGTCCTGTTGGTTTTTTCAGTCCATCTGTTTCTGCAACATATATTCTTTGAAGCTTCACTGGGTAGCTTGCCTGTGATGGAATATCTACTGTAAGATATCTCCAATCGGTAAAATCGATAGTCTTAGCAAAATCTACTACATGTTCAACGCCCTTTGCATCTGTCAAATTGGCTCTTAACCAAGTACCACTGCCATCACCTTTTACCCATAGTCCTAATTTCTTAGGATAGTCAGGAAGTGTTAGACCTGGATTTCCTTTTTCACTAAATTTTGCATAAGCAGCCCTAGTGCCCTCACCTTGAGTAAAATCATAATTTAAACTTAAGCTGTATTTTCCTTCGTTAGCATCACTGCTTTGAGTTAAACTACCCTTTGCAGTTTCAGGATAAGCAGAAAAGCTGTAATTTTGAATATTTTCAAATCCATCTATCAATGTGCCTTTAGATCCTACAGAAACTAATATATTTTCTACACTATTTCCTACATATGCAGATATAGCGCCTCCAGCACTTACATCCTTGCTATAGAATTTACCATCTCTTACTTCTCCAATTTCTCCAAGAACATTAAATACAATATCTTCTAAATATATCTTGGCTTTAGTTCCCTTAGCATCCTTACCATAGAATTCATTAAATTTATATTCGCTGTTTATATCAACATTGATACGAGGAGTATCATATAAAATATCTTTTACCTCTCCTAGTACGTTTAATTCCATTTCACCAACGATACCATCATATTCAGCTACTATTTTACCTTTACCTTCTGACGATGCTTTAAACTTATTTCCTTCAAAAGTACCATCTAAATCTACAGCTGACAATTTTATTTCACTATCATTTAAATCAATAGGGTTGTAGTTTCTGTCATAACCCTTAACCTTGATAGAACGTGTTGTGTTTAGAAACATTTTGTTGTCATCTGTGCTCAGTTTAAGATGTGCCAATTCTTCCACTGGTGCATTTGAAAAAACGCCAACTGCATTGACTACTGAACGTTCTCCACCATCAGAAGGCTTATTTACAACAACTGATTTCTCTTCATCCTTTGGTTTTATCGCCATAGTGGTGGATCCACCACCATCCAAATTTAGAGCGTTATATGCGCCTAAATCCCTTAAAATAGCACCAAACATTTCCTGGCTAACCCCTTTAAAGGATGTATCTCTACCATCTATAGTAGCAAGAATCAACTCTGTACTATCCTTGTTTATACCAATACCTGTTCTAGGCTCATTTCCTTTACTATTTATATTTGTAAGTGATAATTCTCCGTTTTTTAGTATTATACTTCCTCCACCAATAGCAAATTTGATGCTTTCCAAATCTGGTACTGTAGATAGCTCAAGATTTACACTGTCACCTACTTCAAAACTGTTTAGAGATGTATTTCTTACAGCTAGTACATACGCTTCTCCGTCCTTAGGAATTTCGAAGGCTTCGCCACCGGTTCTCTTACCAGCTACAATTCCATCTACTACTAAAACCTCTGTTAAGTCCTGATGAAATTTGTTGCCGATAGAGCTTGTACCCCAATTCTTGTTCAAAAGAGTTATTGTGCTAAAGTCTTCAGTAACCTTATTTAGTGTATTAATAATTACTTGATTTCCTTTATTAAGATTAGTTGCAACCATTTTTCTATCTAAGTAATCTATATTTGCCTTATCACCGTTTGTTATGTATAAGGTTGGAAGTGCCCATTCAAGCTCGATAGGTGATGAGATTAGTTCACCATCATTTATCATCGTTCCAAGAGAAGACGGTAGGGGTTTGTAGTTAAAATAATCCCCGTTTATAGCTGCGACAGCTCCACTTTTATCGACCATTGTACTTACCTTGTCTCTCGATGGAATACCATTGGGATTCATAAGTCCCTTCAATTCAGTGTACTCATCGGTTAAGTCGATTCTTATAACGTTAATATTTAGCCATCCTGATTCTGTAAACTTTCTTAAATTTTCATGTTTTATCCCAGAGGATATATTTTGAGAATTCGTAGTTTCGTATATTATCCTAGGCATCGTAACCGTGATTTTATTGGCCAACACTGGAGCTGTAGAAGTAAATATTGTAGTGGCAGCCAATAAAGATATAAAAGCTTTTCTTGTTCCTTTTTTCATTAAACATCACCCCTCTAGTAATTAGTTGTAATTACATTAATTATATAAATTGCATGTCTCAATATGGTTACAAATACATTACAAGTTTATTAAATAACAATTAACAATTAAGAACTAAGAGGTAAGAGCTATGAACAGTCCAATTTAAGTTAATAAATCTGTTATGTCTCGTATAAACTGGTCTTTTCCTTTGACTTTACCTTTCCACCCAGACAGTACCATTTCAAGTAGCAGCATTTTGAAGACGTTATCCATGAAATCAGCGTTCCTATGTACTGTCAGCAGAACAAAAATGATTTCATAAAGCTGTTCTTTGGAGAGACGCTCAATCAGCATTTTCATCATGCCTATGTCCATGCGCTTTTCATCTGGCGTACAAATCAAGTACCACCACCCAGGATGTAGCTCAACCCATTTCAGAAAACGGATTGTATGCTTGTCTCTTCCTGTTAGATTTTTTATGCTTTCATTTCCTCCCAATTTGATTTTCTCGTTGTTCATAAAAACCACCTCCAAAATCCACTAATAAGTGTGATATTACATCTAATATATAAATAATACATGAAATAAGGGAATCCGTCAAGAGTATATTTACATATTTAAGTGTGAAAATGTTTTTTTATTTGAAATATTCCACTATAAAGTGTATAATTATTTATCAAAGGAGATGAAAATTATGAGTATGGCATTAAAAATTAAAATGATTTTACTTGAAAGAGATATGACGATAAAACAATTAAGTGAAAAATTAGGATATAAAGGTAACAACTTATATAATAAACTTGATAGGGATAATCTAAGTGAGAAGGAATTAAAGAAAATAGCTGACGCATTGGATTGCGATTATGATGGGATTTTTACTTTTCGAGATACCGGAAAACAGATATAAAAATACTGTCTTTGTTATGTTAACAGTATTCAAAAAATAAAAAAATGGCTTGAAGCTTCAAGCCATTTTTAAAATGGTCGGGGTGAGAGGATTTGAACCCCCGGCCCCATGGTCCCAAAC